>Ga0209092_10003511_pt1 | contig 13573 bp, 12 predicted proteins | sample FraStrMetagenome_FD_187446 | JGI IMG/M metagenome (GOLD analysis project Ga0209092, IMG submission 187446) | Marine eukaryotic phytoplankton communities from Arctic Ocean - Fram Strait ARC3M Metagenome (SPAdes) (version 2) | ecosystem: Environmental > Aquatic > Marine > Oceanic | place: Fram...
CTATATTTCATGTAGAATGCAAGTACGTAGAAATGTTCTCAAGAAAGATATAAGATCAGTGAATCATAAGATTTGCCATCAAAATTCCGTTCTCCGACAAAAACTTCTTTAGGCTCCTCAAGCCATCAATACATGATAACGCTTAGATCGAGTTATACCTTGAAAGTTTTCAAAAAAACACAGCCAAAATGAACAGTCGCTTAAATCTCTTGAAGCGATTATCGAAGAAAAAATTGACCGACCCTAAGCTAAATTTGATTTTTAATTTGAAACATCATGTTCGCATATTCAGTAGCAAAGTGCAAGAAATTGAAACAAATTCGTTGGACTTTGCTGCCGAATCATTTCTATATGGAAGCTCATCTATTTATTGCGAACAAATGCTTATGAAATATCAACAGGATCCAACCAGTGTTGATGAATCATGGAGAGAGTATTTTGAGAAAATTGAAACTTCTCCCTTAGAGGTAACACCTATTGAATACAATCCTGGTATCAATCTTCATACAGGCGGAAGTACTTCTCAAAATTTAGCATTGCCATCTGACTCTCTTGGAGTATCACATTTAATTCGTTCATATCAAGTTAGTGGACATTTGGCTGCAAAAATGGATCCTTTAGGCCTTCACAGCAAAGAATCATTCCCGTTCAGGCCTGTTGTGATCCCTGAGCTTCAAGTTGAGCAACATGGATTTAATCTCAAAGCAGATATGGATCGTGAACTCATTTTCAGGGGAACATCATCTGGAGGAAACAAAGGATATTTGGAAGAGTTATCCGCACGTCCTGGAAAAATTACTCTGCGTATGGTATTGGACCAACTACAGAAAACTTACTGTGGTACACTTGCGATTCAATACATGCATATTGATAATAAAGAAAAATGCAATTGGCTCAGAGAGAGAGTTGAGAATCCAAGATGGTTACAATATGATAAGGAGAAAAAAACTCACATTTTTGAACGTTTATGCTTTGCAGACACTTTTGAAACTTTCCTAGCTCACAAATTTAACACTACTAAACGTTTCGGTCTCGATGGAGGAGAAGCTATTGTGCCTGCTTTAAAGGATGCAATTGATAGAGCATCAGAAATGGGAGCCCATTCTTTTATTATTGGAATGCCTCATCGTGGACGCTTGAATGTACTCGCTAATGTTTTGCGTAAACCTATGCCTCTCATTTTTGCTGAATTTCAAGGAACACATTATGATCTTTCACAGCACACCAAATCTAATGATACCTGGGGTATTTCTGGTGATGTCAAATATCATTTAGGAAGTTCTATGGACCGAACTTATCCTGATGGACGCAAAATCCACCTCTCTCTTGTTGCCAACCCTTCACATTTGGAATGTGTGAATCCTGTTGTTGCTGGTAAAACTAGGGCAAAACAATTTTATTGTGGAAACCGTCAAGAGGATACACGTAATGTTGTGCCTATTCTTCTTCACGGAGATGCTGCATTTGCCGGACAAGGGGTTGTATATGAAACTATGCAGATGGCCAAAGTTCCTGACTTTGATATTGGAGGAACCATACATGTAGTTGTCAATAACCAAATTGGATTCACAACCAATCCTATTAACTCCAGGTCGACACCATACTGTTCAGATATTGGTAAAGCTTTCGAGTGTCCTATATTCCATTGTAATGGAGATGATCCTCTCGCCGTTTCTACTGCCCTTGAGACTGCTATAGAGTATCGCCATGAATTTGGAGGTGATGTTATTATTGATATGGTGTGTTACAGACGAAATGGGCATAACGAACTTGACCAACCTGCATTCACACAGCCGCTTCTATACAAAGAAATTTCAAAACATCCATCCACACTAGATGTTTATGAAAAAACACTAATTGAAGAGGGAACCTTGACCAAAGAAGAATGTAGCGAGATCAGAGCTCTAACTTTGAAGAGCTACGAAGATGATCTTGACGCAAGTAAAACCTTCAAGAAAAGCGAAAGTGATTGGCTAAGTTCAAAATGGTCTGGGTTCAAAAGTCCTAAACAGCTTAGTCGTATTAGACCCACAGGTGTGACAGTATCTACATTAAAAAACGTTGGGTCTATTGCCGGATCAGTACCATCAGATTTTAAATTACATCGACAGATGCAAAAAATCTTCAAAGCAAGGAAAGAAATGTGTGAGGCTGGAACTGGAATCGATTGGGGAACTGCTGAAGCGTTAGCTTTTGGATCTTTGTTATTAGAGGGAAACCATGTTCGTTTAACTGGACAAGACGTGCAACGTGGGACATTCAGCCATCGCCATGCTGTAGTCAAAGATCAATTGACTGAGGAGGAATACACTCCTCTTAATCAAATTGCTAAACATTTGTCACCCAGTGCTCCTATGGAGGAGTTGGCACTACCCGATACCCAAGCAGAATTTACTTGTAGAAATTCTATCCTTTCTGAGTTCGCTGTTTTGGGGTTTGAACATGGCTATAGTTTAGAAAACCCGAACTCACTTGTCCTATGGGAAGCCCAGTTTGGGGATTTCTCGAATGGTGCTCAAATCTTGATTGATCAATTCATTTCTTCTGGCGAAGATAAGTGGCTGCGACAAAGTGGTCTAGTCATGCTTTTACCCCATGGATATGACGGACAAGGTGCAGAACACTCATCATGTAGAGTAGAACGCTTCTTGCAAATGTTAGACGAAGATCCCCACCATATTCCTCCTATGGCTACTGAGGAGCGTATGCAAATTCAAAAGTGTGCTTGGCAAGTTGTGAATGTAACAACACCCGCGAATTACTTCCACTGCTTGCGTCGCCAGGTACATCGTGACTTTAGAAAACCTCTTATTGTAGTTGCACCAAAAAACCTTCTCAGAAACAAACGTTGTGTTTCCAATATTGAGGATATGGGCCCTGGAACTGGGTTTATGCGAGTCCTTGGAGAAACGGATGCAAAGATCAGTGAAAATCCTGAAAATGTGAAGGTAAGATTTTATCAAATTAATTTTTAAACATTGGTTTCAAGGGTCTTTTTTCTTACTGGTATTATTCTTTAGACTTTGGTCTTTTGCACAGGACAAATTTATTACGAACTTCTCATTGAGCGTGAGAAACAAGAAAGAACTGATGTTGCAATTGTCAGATTAGAGCAGATAGCACCCTTTGCATTTGATTGCGTCGCTGAGGAATGTGCAAAATATGCTAACGCAGAAGTTGTCTGGGCTCAACAAGAACCAAAGTGAGTCTTTAATATAATCACAATAAATCGATATAGATTAGAATATTTCCCCTAACATTCATTACCATTACTTTTACAGGAATATGGGTGCTTATACCTATGTAGCACCAAGAATCATGACTTCTACCCGTCAGCTCAATCAATTAGAAAAACGTGCAAGGTATGTAGGCCGCGGAGTTAGCGCTGCGCCTGCAACTGGAATGTCGAAGGTTCACCAAGAAGAATATATGAACATTCTCAACGGGGTGTTCGGATCTTAAAGTTGAGAAGTTTCTCAATTTATTTTAGAAATGATGGGTTAGTACACAATAAATAGTAAAAAGTGTTTCTTAAATAATCATTTTTCATAACCATGAGCTTCATCCAATATATCGTGAATCATATGCTTCTTGAAAGCGATTAGAACCTTACAGCACATATTTACTGCAACAAAAATGTTTTCATTGGTTTATCAGAATTTTTGCATCGCATCGCAAGTCAAAAGGGATACTCTTATATTCGACACGATAAGAGGTTGATTAATATTTCAATGCAGCTCATACAAATAATAGTTTGAATGTTTATTAAGAAAAATACTTAATTACTTTTAGACGTTAAGCTGTTTTTTGCTCAAATAAAGAATTGTATTTTGCTTTCATATCCCATTATTGCTTTCTCCCACCAGGACCTCGACGACCCCTTGGATTTCTTTTCATTCTATTTGCCCTTGCATTGGCCCTAGCAAATTCCATCTTTTTAGCTCCTTCACCAAATTCAGGTGGAACATATTCATGACTCTTCCCCCTTACATTCCTTCGTCTTTCTGCATTTGTCAACAAAGACTTTCCATTTTCGTCTGCATTGTCGCTATCAACGATTGTGTTCAAAACATCTAGTAGTGAGTTAGCATTGATAAATGGAACCTTAACTACAGCTTCCCATGATTGACGTTTTCCGTTGGCATCAGTTGTGAATTCTGTGGGATAGAAATCAGCAATAGGACTGGAGGGATTGGTCATCAATTCACTAAGGGGTTTAGGCAACAATTCAGAACTTTGCGGCGGTAAAACGGATAGTAGTTGTCCTAGACTCGGGAAGGGATCTCCCATGTGAAATGCAAATGATTGAAATTCTTCATTTGCGTCATCGGGATAAAATTCTTCCAGATTCACCATGTCCGTTACCAAAGGTGCGTATAGATGGGGAAAATACCAATTCCAAGCTCCACATCCTTTATGATAATAGTGCAGGACCCAATGAAGACCTTCTACGTAATCTCGAACTGTTTGACGACGTGGAGCTGCGGCAGTCTTTGGATCATACCCCAATTTTGAGGCGTAATAGAAATCTCTGTAAGATTTGATATCATTTGGATCGATGTCAGGTGGAGATCCGACTGTGTTGGAAATGGAATCAAATTCGTCTTTTCCAATAGTAGTGGAATGTATTTTTGCTTCTTCGGGTGTTTTTTGCATTTTTTTTTTGTCTTGATAATATGTTCCATAGTATTCATCGTCCGAGACGGGTAAACCCCATCCTGGTTCACTTTCTTCATAACCTCTCCTTTTGAAATGTTCCTGCTCGTAAAAACCTAGCGTATAAAGAAACTGTTCAAAGCGTTTCATGGATATTTTCTCTTTATCAGTAAGATATCCTCCCCATTCAGGCAATAGATCAATATAGGTAGATAGCATAAGGGTGAGTGCACCGTTATCAATCTCCAGATGAGGTGCATGAGGTAAAAAGTCATTTCCAACTAACATGCACATGAACACGAAGTCATCAATAATACGATTATTATCATAGGTGCTTTTCAGCGGTGACCCTTCATCTGCAAATTTCCGAAATTGAATTTTAAACATTTGTGTCAATAGATTCAACTCTAGAAGCTCAAAATCGTTTCGATCATATTCCAACATATCTTTTTTCTTTCGTTTGGAATTCCGTCCTTTTCCACGTCCTGCCATCACCACGGACATTTTTTCTCGAAGAAGGGTAAATTCAGGTTCATGAGTTACCAATCCAAGCATGATTAGGTCAGCATCAAGTCCATATAACACATGTCGTTTACCAGTGGTAGGAAGTGGATTTTCATCATCCGCGGGTAAGTCTTCCTGTAATTCACGAATATAATCCATAACTTTGTGCTCTCCTTCTCCTGGAACATCAGGTCCCGATAAAATAACTTTAGCACCCTCTTTCCAAAAAGGATCCGTTTCTTGTTTGAATTTAATCCACTGATCGAGGGCCAAACCCAATTTCAACATAAAATCTGTCCCTGGTGTAATACAGTTAGAATCAAATCTCGACGATGACTCTGGTAGAGTTCCATGTTGGGCCAGATAGTCTGCTAGAAGAACTTCAGCTTCCTTGGCAGATCGAAAACGACGTGAACGCTGTTGATTCATTTTTGCACGAGGGGCTACACCATCAACGGCCAGATATAATACTTCACGTGGTCGAACTAACTTATACAATCGATCTACATATCCAAAAATCTTTTTGAACATTTCAGTTTCATCTAATAAAATCACTGTATCTGAGTTTCCGTGCGTGCAGGGATGAATGATACCATTCATATCTAAGTAAAAGTAATCTACGACTGTATTGGTATTCAGTCCTTCATTTAATTGTCGGTTGATGCTTGGATATTGGTCTGTAAGCCAACGAAACATTTTGGGAATTCCCATAAGACTTGTAGTGGTGTCACTCGAAGTATAATCATAAGTCTTTCGTACTCGATTATCAATGGAGTTTGGAAATGCTTTTAGGGAGGTAGAGATAGAAATTGGACTGAAGCTAGACACATTTCCGTGCCAAGAGCTGACCATCAATGTGGACAATAAAGCTGATAATACAGAGCATCCCCCTATTTTCATGGTAGCTTTTATTTACAAAAAAGATTCGAAACAATATGAAGAATGCCAAATCAATTGAGGCGATCTTATGGTAACAAATTTGTTCTTTTGTAATGTCACAATCACCTACTGCTGATATTGACAACTGGGATACCAAAGAAAAATGAACACAGCAAAGCCAATCAATCAATCTTCATCTATCGACGCACATAAGAGAAACATCAACGTACAGGAATATGACAAAATTGAAATTACGTAGGACATACCAAAGTACGTTTTTTTGCAACAAAAACAAAAGCTCATTTTGTCCCCTTCTAAAATAAAGGCGGATAAAACTAGGATAAAGCAACATCAGCAATACTAAAATATTTGATTCTGTTGTGATCAGAATCGTTAGTGTCAATTGAGTCCATGATCTAGTATTTGCAGCTTCGGCCTCATACAAGCAATCTGTATGAAAATTTGATGGGAGAGAAAATTCATGCACTAATTTGGTCATCGCATTGTGGCCAAATTGCATTCTCTAGCTAATATATTTTTTCTCGTTTCAATCAAAACTTTCACTGTTGAATTTTCTGGACAACATTACAAAGGAGGAGCTATCATAAAATACAGAATGCTAAGTGTAATGAATTCTTTGAAAGAACCAAAAGAAGGACTCAATACCTTCGTTAAACCAGAATAAGACAGTCTAAAGTAGTAATTCCACTTTTGGAACAAACTGAAGCTCCGTTATATTTCATCTGCTCGATAGCAAAGCAGAAACTCTTGTTTTTAAAAGAAATAAATTATTTTTGAACAAATTTTGGCAGTATTATCCCTTTTTTTGGTCATGGTGTATCTCTTATTTACAAGCCAAGTGAGATGGTTAACAAAATAAAAAAATACATCTTGATTCCTGTAGCATCCAGACTTACCTCATGACAACCCCATTTTTTTGCTTCTTCATGTTTTCTTGATTTTAAAAAAGTTTGAAAAAGATTCCCTTTATTTCTTGCTCTTTTTATGTTATGGCTTACGATATTTGAGATTTGTGCATAAATGTTATTATATAATACTATTTAGTAGTTCAAGATTTGTGCTAATCCATCTTTTCTCATCCAAAATTGTTTCCATGGGTTCTTTCGAGGACATGACTTAGTTTACCCAATATGAAGTGCTGTCTGGCCAAAAAAATGTTAGGCAGCCAGATTACCATATGAGTACCTATGGTATATTGATTATACCAATGCCTACGAAAGAAACATCACGTCGCTAATACAGTAGACGTAGTATAGAAGAGGAGAAAAAGGTAAACATTCGATTTGATAACCAACGAAAAGAACTGGTGGTATAACGCAAAACCAGAAATTTTGGATACTTACACAGAAGGAGCCCTGTCCACTGAATCAACCAAACTCTAACACTCTGATCCAAAAAACATACTAACACGGAATCAAGCTTGGGAGAGGAAAGCAATATACTCTCAAAAGCATTTGACGAACCAATATGGTGGCAGGAGCCTACAAGAACAACGTTAACAAGGAACACACTTCCTCTGGGTATTGATGCTACAGGAAGGAGGACAAGCACCACTCAAGATACAAGGGACCAAAGGGGTAAACAAAACAGAGAAGACATGCAATGTGAACATGCCCAAATATTCAAGGATGGTTCAGGCAAAGATATAATTGCTCGAATGGGGAGCATGGTACTCCTCCGGTTCAGCTTTCATCGTCTCAAACCAGGTATTTGGGTCAACAATGAAGTAAATCATTTTTTTCTTTAAGCTTCTAGCAAAAAAAGACATCCGTAGAAATGAAAACATCGAGTTGCAAAAGGGAATCCACGTTTTTAACTATTTTTTCTTCTCGAAATTATTGGAAACAGGGTCTTATAAATGCGAATGAGTTCAAAGGTTCTCCCGTGCAGTGGAAAACAGGAACCTATTCTTTGAAGAAACTGATGATACCCATTCATATGAGTGGGAATCATTGGACATTGATATTTGTAGACTTTGAAACAAATTGAATAGAATTTTTAGATTCACTTGGAAGCAAGGGAGAAAGTTTCCTACAGCATACACTGGTGTATCTTAGGGATGAATGCACACAACTATACGACCACACATGGGACATGAACTGGAACCTAATATCCTGAGAGGACAATGTGCCACAACAACAAAATGGATACAAGTGTGGGATATATACTCGTCTAATTCCAGAAAATATAGCAAAAAATGCAACATTACAATTCCCCAGAGGGAGATTGAAAGATTAGGATTAATCCGCATTGTCACAGCTATATTAAACAACACAATTCCATTGGAAGGTTGGCAATGATAAATGAATTTAGGTTCAAGGGGCAATCACTTACACATTACTATGAATAAATGGCCACATGCAATAAGGAGGCCTAATCAGTAAGAACTCAAGGATTTAATTATTCAAATGCCTACAAGAACAGGCCAGATAGGGTCATGAGAACCAAAATTGCTCGTATTTTTCGGAATACTCATTGATCTCACGAACAGCCTCATGATGGGAGAAAGAACAAGAATACAATATATAGCATCTAGAACAGCTCGTTGTCGAGGACTCTTGTGGCTCCACGTATTTCAGTTGCACTAAATATGTATCAGGATCCACATTAGGAGGAGCATCGTGTTCGGGCAGTAGTAGTTGATATAATTTAGGCCGGGACGACATGAGCATAAAAGGATATCTTGATACAGAAATCAAGGATGAGAATTAGTATCACAGCAGACAAATGGCGGACTGCTTAACACACGAAAGATAGAATATCTAATAATTGGATGTGCCCCCTCTGACCAGGGCGGGCACAATGCCCTTTCTATGAAATGGCTATTATATTACTGTTGTGTACTGAGAACTTTTTTGAGGTAGGATTCTACACAAAATGAGTAAGTTGATTGGGTAACACATACTTCTCCGAACAGTCAACGAAACAAAACACGTAGAACACGTAGAAATATACTGAAAACTGAAAAATTCACGATAGCCAATGACGACCTCCCCGAGCAAGCCGTCTCCCGAACAGACAACCAAGTCTCCGACAAGGCCGAAAGTAAAAGCTATCAACCAATCATTTAATAAGAAATCAGAAGGAAGAAAACATAATCGAATGTCACTAAGTAATTCACGAAAAACAAAAATCCAATCATCCTTACTAAAGGACAGTGTAAAGGTTAAGAAAAAGCAGTTACAAGAGCTAGGACATGTCACCCCGGAAAAAAAAAGAAAAAAACAATTCGAGATTAATGATAAATGAGCAGACGGTTCTATTAATGCTTGCGAATAAATCAAAAGAGGAAATCGAGACGCTTGAAAGAACTGAAGAAATGAAAAAAATGTTAACATGCTATAGGAAAGCACGTGCGATTGGTACAACTCGAGGTATCACCAAAATGTCCCGAGTAACTTTACTTCAGGAACTATTGGAAACAATGGATATCGAGCAAAGTGGGGAAATTAATTATACAAATATTAATTGAAACATAGAGGTGGAAACCCCTACAGGAGTTCGAACAAAAAATGGAAGAACTGCAAGTATACCATACGATGCCACGGCAATGGACATCATCTATCTATCGAATATGGACCTCTTGACATACATACACTGCAAGAGAATCAGCTTCGGAGAAAAATCAGATTTTGAAAAGACTAAAAGCATGACACGTGATCAGATTGTTCCATTAGTACAAAAATATGCAGCAATCTTTGACCCAGATATTAAAATGGAAGATATGCAAAATTTTCTTCTTACGGCAAATCCCGACGACTGGGATGAACTCCACATTATCAATTTCAATAACATGCGATAAATTGGTACAAATTCTCTAAAGGGCCTAAAAATATAATGGAAATCAATCCTGAATATATTCAAGCAGAATTGACTCTAGCATGGAAGATCCAGGATTAAAGATGAATAGTGGGGGAATCAATATCAACCACAAGATAGCAAAATCTAAAACTACGGAAGATACAGATATGGATTTAGATATCCCAACTAATGAAACATCAAATGAGGAAAATCATATGGACGTGGATGACCTAGTTAACGAACCAAAAATAGCAACGAAAGTGCCCAATTTAGAAAAAGATCTCAAAAACAAGGACATCAACCACATGACCAGGGATACAGCTGAATTAGTGTACTCCAACTACCTTTGATCAAAAGGCTATGATGATGATGCAGAAAAAATAATTGGACTAGTACCAGAAGGAATTTCAAAAAATAATATCATAATATACCTCAGGTTTCCTACCTATCGGCCGCAATATGTTAAGGCGTAGCCATTGGAAACAAGATTACTGCCCACGTTGCAAAGGTTGTATAGAAACAACGGGCCATCTCCTCCAATGCACCCATACAGAATGCGTTGATACCTTCAAAAAGTCTACAAATGAATTAGACCTTTGGTTGCTACGCCAACAAACACCGGATATCATCCGAGAAGAAATCATACACTTCTTGGGTCTATGGAAAACCCAACAACCTTGTAACACCAACCCAAAGCTCAGCCAGCCAATGCAGGCTCAATTGCAGTTCGGATTTGAACATTTTCTTGCTGGTAGACCAGTCCGGGACTTTGAACTATATATGGAATCCTACTATAAGAAACATAGTATCAAGAAAACGGGACGCAAATGGCTCACAGTGTTAATCCAAAATATATGGACAGTGTTGCATAAACCACAATGGGAGAACCGTAATGCTCATGTACACAACTATAATACAGAGAGTGAAGCAAGCCGAGCTACAGAAGAACTTCAATTTAAACTTCAGCAACTGTACCTGGGAGAATTACAAGCTAATCTGCTTGTGCGCAACCAACACTTGATGGATGAGGCAATGTAAGATCTGATGGGAGGAATAGATGCGTTCATGCGTGCGTGGATAGAAGAGATGGAGGTTGCTAAATTGGAGAAAGATCGAGTAGTCCTCCCTGAACAGGAACAGGAATCCGCCCTGTTGAGAGGTTGGATGATCAAGAGAAAATTGGAGACCGAAGAAGAAGACAATACTTCACGGCAAACTCGACGCCGTTTGGAAGCATAACAGAAATGAGACAATCATGCAATGGGTTTAACTAGAGAACAAGTTAGTAGCTACCGTATTAGCTACGTTATCTGGAAGTTATGTTATGGGATATGGCAAAAATACTTAGCAAAGTATAAATACAATATATAAGTTTTACTTAACCGCTGCGGCGCCCGTGTTTACGGGCACGGCGACGAGAAAAAGTCTACTAGGGGCAAGTAGCTAGTTTTGATTACTTAATCTATGAGTTGTTTGTTTGTTTGAGGAAGGGGATGTGTTGGTGTCTTGAGAAAAGACAGATATTGTAAGTCTGAGTGGAAAAAAAATAAAAAAGCAGAATTTTGAGGATGGATATGATGATGAATATGCGGAAGAAAACGAGCAAAAAGTAGCAAAGTGATGTGTGAATATACTAAAGATTATAAAGGAGGTGGCATAAACTATTAATGTCACTATTAGTGCTGAAGAAGAAATTGAAATGAAGTATTGTGAGGTATCAAAATTGCAAAAGAAATTAGGTGAAGTAAATATGACAAAACAAAGATATTTAAATATAATCAATACTGTGAAAAACAGTGATTTACTGTCTCCAATAGGACTGATCATATAAGCTTATGATGAGATAGGATTGAATGTTGCAGCGGTTTCAATATGAATACACCTATTAAAAAAGGTCAAGATTCTATGTATGAACCCTGCAGTAGAATACATTAATAATAAAAATAATGTCCTAGCTATAATGAGGCACTTGTGATCACGGACTCAGAAGTTAAAGTGGGCTTAATGGTGAATAAAATGTTCACAATCTGGAAAGAGGCAGACTCAAGTGTGAATTTATTGTCTCGCACAGGTAGGTAATTGATTTATGTTGTTAACGATGGCAGCGTTAGAGCCAACACAGGCAACACCTAGGATGAACACTGGAATATCTGATCGTAAAGGTAGACGGACAAAGCAAATATTTCAAGCCAAGCAAGGGAAAATAGTTGCACAAAGGCTGGGCCACCTTCAGCGTCTATATATAAAAGGAAACTTCTACGCGCGAGCCATATAGACGAGGTCGATCCCATGCAGCAACTGCTCAAGTATTTAGTACAGTAGCTTCAGAAGGACAGTTGATGCATCAACTTTATAGGCATAATGGGGGCATCTCTTTCTTTTTTCTTTTTCTTTTTATTTTTGTTTTTATTTTTGACGAGGGATTGTAGGGTATAAAAAATTGTGTATCGAGGAATAGTATGGGAATTCATCCCCTCGAAATGTGCATCATGTTGCAGTCGAAAGGTATTTCTTTTATTTGAGTAGGTCACATGAAGGTCCGCATGGATAAGTGAAGGTCAGGGGTCTGCAACCGTATACTGCCGTTGAAGTACTGAAAATACAGTTCATAAATAAGCTTCTTGCAAGCCTTTTATGCTATGACAGGAACTTTATTATGACTTTTGAAATGATTGGGTTGTACTCTTCTAAATATGACTTTATCTCTTCTATTGTGACCGTATTTTGACATTAAGCCCCGTACAAATAAGTTTGAAATCGTTGCGGCAAGCATTACAACTGAGAGCAGCTAAAAAGACTAGTAGATTAGAGGAACTCAAGCATATTCAATTTTATCCATAAAGGCCTTTAATACCCTGAACGACGCACTGACCATAAATTCGTAGTTATAACAAGTAGATCTTTTAGCATTCTGGGTTTGTGACAGAACTAAGAATAAATTAATGTTTACGAAAATTCAAATGAAAACGGTACATGTAGTACGTTTTGCTAAAAATGAGAACCATAAAAATGATTAGCCTGGAATCATTATGTAGGGGTAGAGAATAACATTAGCATCTAATTTCTATATTGAAATTGAAAAATAATATTTCTTGGAAATTGTTTGTGATATAACTGAACAAGCTCTAACACATCCTGCTAAAAAAGTTTTCTTTACTTCTCCAACTCTAACGAAACATGGCCAAAATTACGAAGAAAAATATATTCTTGCTTTACGGTCATTGTTGGCTAAATCCTTTTATAGTTACCGTGCCGAAAATAAAAAGTAAGGGTGATGGTAAAAACATCCTGCTAAAAGGTTCTTGTGTGCTTCACCAACTCTAACGGGGCATGGTCAAAATCACTAAGAAAAAGATATTCTTGCTTTGTGGTCATTGTTGGCTAAATCCTTTTATATGTACCATGCCGAAAATAAAAAGCAAGGGTGATGTTGAAAACATACTGCTAAAAAAGTGTTGTGTGTTTTTTCAACTCTGACGGAGCATGGTCAAAATCGCTAAGAAAAATATATTCTTGCTTATGATAATTGTAGACGACAGTTTTTCATCTGTAGAATTTATTACATAGAGAACTATGCTTCTAATTATTTTGATCATACTGGATAAACTTTCAATATTATAATCAGTGAAAAGAAAAGATTAATCCTTGTCAAATCGGGATCAAAGCTCTATCTAAATTGAACTAAGTCATTTACTTAGTAAGTAACTTTATT
>Ga0209092_10003512_pt1 | contig 13571 bp, 16 predicted proteins | sample FraStrMetagenome_FD_187446 | JGI IMG/M metagenome (GOLD analysis project Ga0209092, IMG submission 187446) | Marine eukaryotic phytoplankton communities from Arctic Ocean - Fram Strait ARC3M Metagenome (SPAdes) (version 2) | ecosystem: Environmental > Aquatic > Marine > Oceanic | place: Fram...
AACCAATAATATACATGCATTGTGAAATGCGTAGGTGAAGTACGTAATGAAGTACGTAGTGACATACGAGAACGCACAGCTAAATATCTTTACTCCCCTTACAACTATACATTAATGTACAACACAAGCAATACTTATATAAATAAATCGCAAAAAGTCATTTACTTAGGTATGTGACTATGTGATTGTATTATTACTGACATCGTGAATAAATCTTATCTCTACTTACGGGTGTGATCTGTACAGGTCGTTGTCATCGGATGTGGATGCATTAGCAAACATCTCGTGCGGAGAGATGTTTCCAAATGATTGCAGTAATGAAACGGAAGACACAGCAGAGGCTAGCACGTTTGAGGAAGAAGAGGGTGCAGAGAACGAAAGAAGAGAAAACGCCTTTGTCGGGACCCTCTCTCTCTCTAGAGAGGGTGTCAAACACTGTTTGAATTGTGAGTGTGCAATGGCGGCACGACAGATGTGTCTTTACAATAAGTCATTAAAAATATATATGCATCTGTAATTTTGTAAATTTCTCATTTAAGCAGGAACAAATCCGAGGTGATGAGGTTGAAGTTGAAAAATTACTTATCGTAATTTTCTTAAATAGAATGCGCAAAAATATGTCATTAGCTAAACAAAGATTTAGCGAAATTTACAAAAAAAAACGGAGATTTAGCGAATTTTCTCAAAAATAAACTTTGGGTCGACTCGTCATAAAAGTTTTTATGCTTTATCTTTGTTGGGAAAGTGTCAAATAAGTGATAGGTGATAGCCAGTTTCTATCGTGAGATATAGAGCCTTGAAAACACCATATTTCGGCAAAATTGCGCAATCGTGACGCAGAGCAATTTTAGAATTTCTTTCCAAGACACGCAAAAAACACCATTCATATTTTTAGTAAGTGATCTATATGTGTTTTTACAGGTTATAACATAAACGCATAGGTGAGAAATAGCGTAACAGTCAACCATCGGAATATGTGAGTGATCCGTCAACCCATACACCAAATCAGTACCATCAGTATCAATATATCCGTCACTCGTCACCCATAACCCCGGCTCTCCCGCTAAAATCATCTCTCATATTATCAAGAAGCCCCTCTTCAGCAGGGATTGTTCCAAACTCTCCACTATCTTGTGTCCCATAGCTGTCGGCATCATCATCTAGATCTGGACTATGAAAACCCCCGGATTCCTCAAAGGAGTTTGGAATACTTGGAATGGTAAAAATTAAGCTTATAGAAATGAAGTTACAAATTTTCGCCTATAAAAAGGGGTCCGAATCGCGCAAAATATGGTCTACTCGAGACTCAATATCTCACGATAGAGGCAAAATATCGCTTTCACTCATCGTAAAGAAAAAAGATAAAAGATATATATGACTCGTTGAACGACTATACGAAGATAGTTTATCACCTCAAAAATTCATTCAGTATTTGCCTAAATTATCTCGTAGGATTCCAGATTATCTCAACTTCTCGTCAATAACATTCATTGTAAATTTGCAGACACATCAAAAACAATAATAAGGAGTTTGGGGTACTTGAAATGGTGAAAAATAAGCTTTTAGAACTAAAGTTACAAAATTTCTATGCTGGGTGGGGTACCAAATGGTACCCCTCGCCAGGAATGGTTGATAACCGGCTAATTATTTTTTTTAAACTGTATGCTTTTATTTTATTAACTTCTACTCTTGTACCAGGTATAAATTGTTCTGATGCGAACGTCAAGTTGGTCCGTCCCGACGACTTCTCTGCCACGGATGACGCAACAAGGATGCGCCATCTCATCGACATCCCTCATTTCAAACTTTCATAGTTTATTCTTTACGACGTAACTTTGGTTATATCTACAATACCAACCATGCAGAGAGGAGTAGAAGTAACCAACAGAAAGACAAAAACGCTACGATTCAGACGAGTTTACGGTGCTTGTAGTGCTGCTATCTTCACATGTCTCCTTTTGCATGTGACAACAACTTATTTTACATTCTGGACTGCGGAAGCTGCATTTGTTCCTCACGTTTGGCACAATGGAAGAACATCTTTGTCGAGTACAGAAGTTTCTGAATATTTTATGGTCATGAAACGAAAAAATTGCTTGTCCGTTTTGTTTATGGGCAAAGGGGACGGTAAAAAGAGGCGAAAGAAAAAATCTGCGTTGAGCAATCCGGATTCGTCCGATGATGGAAATGGTGCCGAGTCTCTTCCTGCACCTCAACGTGTAACTTCGAATAGCTTGGTTTCCGTTCGAAGCCAGATTCGATATGCGAAAATGAAGAAGGAGCTTATGTCGTCGTCTACATCATTTCGATCGACGGCTGCAAGAACTGCTTATCGAAAGAAAGGGCCCGTTGGACCCGATGAATTGGCGGAGGCAAGACACGCTAGGAAAGAGAAAGCTACGGATGATTGGGCAGCGATTACGAACTCAACCTCATCACCTCTATTTATAGTTGATGGGTATAATGTTATCTATCAATGGCCTCGTTTGAAGAAGCATATGCTGAGCGGGAATCCTAAACGAGCAAGAGATTTGTTGATTAATGACCTTGAAGAACTGAGAGTTATTAAAGGTTGGCGGATTGAAGTTGTTTTTGATGGTAGAGAGAGGTCAACTAAAGGTGAACAAAAATTTTGAATAATCTGTTAGGTGTAACTAACTTACTCTCGTTTAATTCACTCCAGGTGTTTTAGGGGATTCACTTGGGGGAGAGCGGATAACTGCTGAAGATCGGGCGAACTCAGTAAATGAGCTAAGTAAAGGTGTTCGAGTTGTCTATTCAGGTATTGGGACGTCTGCAGATACTTATATTGAGAGTAGATGTTTCGAGGCAAAGAATGTTACAAAGGGTGAGCTAACAGGTTCTTTGATAGTGGCCACTGATGATAATATGATTCGAGTAGTCGCTATGAGTGCAGGCGCTGTGCTTGTGAGTAGTAACAAAATTGTTCAAGAGCTCAAAGTTGTGCGCAAGGCTATCATGTTCAAAATAGAATCAGCTCTAGCAAAGGAAGCAGGTAGACCTGTGGCTCACCCGTCATTACGTGAAGAGAAAACTACTTTTAAGATGGGGAAGTTTGAAGTTGTAGACAAGCGGAATACTAAGAATACGAGACAAGAGAGATGGCGTAAAAAAATTGAAGAGAGGAATGCCGCTAGGGAAAGGATGTTGAGCAGTTTACAGGATGAGGGTAAAGTAGATGATGATGTTATACAGGCTGCAACAACATCAGGAGATCGAAACGAGGAAGGTTTGAGGAATGATTTTGATGACAAACAGAATAAAATTTCTGCGTCGGACAAAAAAGAAGAGTCACTCCAGAAACTCACGCATAGGTTTGAGAATCCAGACGGTATGAGAGATACACCGAAGAAAATCTTACACGAGTTTTATCAGACGCATCACGAAAATGGTGGACAGGTGAAGATAAAAGAACATTTTTTCTCAAGATCAAAACGTTGCGACGATGATGCTGGAATAGTTCTATGGAATACTGACTTCACCTGCCCGATATCAAAGTCCAAGTTTTGTTCGGGTTTGGTAGGTGATCCTAAACGTTACGTCATCGACAAAAACTATTTTGTATGGCATCATTCCAAAAAGGAAGCGGAGAATTCAGCTGCGCACACAGCACTTAAATCTTTACTTTACGAATAAGTAACATTCCACCTTTACTTTATGAGATTGTTCAGATGCGGTTGTAGCGTTTTGTTTTGCACGTCAATACATCTTAAATCTAAAAAGACGCGATCATTTCTGGAAAGGCGCAATGTTTATTGTCGAGGATGTTTTAGTGAGAAAACATCTATTCGCGGCAAAATCATAGAATACCTGGGATATGATAGGAGGTGGAATCTAAGTTCAGGGAAAATTCCTTTTTCGTAGTTCTACTCTTTTACCGGAGGCTCCCACTTCATTATATTTGTCATCTTAACGACGAGGACGTTTCATTAAATTCTTTCTCATCATCGTCGATTACGCTTGTATCGTTAACAGCAATTTCCGAGTCGACCACACTTGTTTCGGCCTTTGAAACAACTACATTATTGGCCCCATCTTCAATTTCCTCTTCACCGCTCTGCTCATATTCGTGATCTGGATTGTTGTTGCTATAAATTGAAAGTTCTTTCATATTTTTGACGAAGTTATCTTCGTCCAGTGAATCATTATTTTTGTTGCTCCACAGTTTTGGCAAAAGCGACTTTCTCGGATAAACATCGGACGCGGTAACCTCTTTAACAATAGTCACGCAAAGTTCATCGCAGTATTTCGAAAACCATCTTCGAAATGGAACAGTTAGTCCAAGAAAGGTAAAGAACCAAAACCAGCAACTGCGTGCCATTCCCGTCCCTGGCGCTCCTAAAATTGTCTTCACAGCCAGAATTTTTGGTTTAAAATCAGGAACTGAAACAAGTGTGAGAATTTATTAATACATGTACAAAGATAAGACGAGATGTAAACAACTTGAAAATTGCCTTACTTTCTAACAATGTACAATATAAGATCTTACCATTAATAGACGTGGAAAATTCAGCGTGATCATCTCTTCTTCCCTCCAACGATACAAAGTTAGCTTGTTGCGAAAAGTAATCTTCTCTCGCTTTTATATCTGACAAAACAAGAATCTTTGAAAGCGATAATTTTGTAAACGGAGCCATACTCTTTCCATCGTGAAATGATTGTGATCGCGCAAAGACACTGGTTACTGTATTGTCCTTCCAACTTCCGAAATTAAATTCACTAGTAGCTGTATGAGTGATAACTTTTTTACTACTCGTTGACGATTCAATACTTTTTAAATCGCTCCTTGCCCCTAACAACCGATTTTCATAGTGATAGCACCGTACCGTCCACTTGACTGTAGGAGGATTCGATCGAAGGCGTTCCAAAAGATCCTGTACCTCTTGCGGAGTAGACATATTATCGAGATATCGTCTCGTACTGCTCGTGTACGCCTCTAAGAAATACAACAGCACCACTAGCACCACAAAATTTGGAGACGTCATAAAGCTTGGCACAATCCAATTCAATACATCCGCAACAAGATGCATGGCAACACCAAAATAATTGTCCGAATCCACAGCTACGAATTTTATTCGATTGGTAATGAGCGAAGCTATGCCCGTCAACACAAAGACAGATAATACGGTAGCCTTAGCATGCTTCCATTCGGAGAAAAATGACGGTAGAGCCTTAATCGGTCCTGAATTCCAATACACCTGACCAGTTTCCTTGTCCAGCAGGGCTGATTCGCCAAACTGGGAAGAAAGGCTCGCATCGACAATACTTCGAGGTTCATTGGTGGAAGTTATTCGTTCGGCTGCCGTCGAACATTCATGTACGAGAAGGACTGTGGATATTGTAAGTACCTGAAAACTTAAGGGCTTCATATTATATGTATGTATATTTTATGTAGATCTAGGTGTAATCGTACGTTTATTTGGAAGTAGATTGTTGTAATGTACTCGTAAAATATCGATTCGAAGTGTCTGCCGATCTCGCGATGACAGCTTTTTCTTTCTCATCTTGTGTAGATCTACGAATCTTGAATCTGTTCCTGCTTCCTGCTCGTGGTAGGAGGTAGGAAAGCCAAGACTATCAATCTAAATTAGTAAAATATAGTGTACATGTACATAATATACTGCAATGTTTGATGCTAGAGTTGCCTATTCTTCAATAGATCAGGATTAGAAGTTTATGAGTCAATTTGAATAATATAGCTAGGGCGTGCTTCGATTAAGACGTTGGAAGATATGCTGTGGGGAGGCGAACGCTATTTGGAAGAGAATTACCCGAAGCCGTGTTGAGAATAGTTCAAATCTCTTTATCTGTATCTGCTGCTATCGAAGGCGCGGATGTCGATCATAGAAAGAGAGATTTTTCTTGCACAATATTAATAAATCAACGTACAAAAAATCGAGCAACAGCGAAATTGATAGGAAGCGTGTTAATCATATTTTAATTGTATATTTTGATCGTCCAGGAGGGTGGCTGATGTATAGCTTTTCTTTTTCTTTGTTGGTTTGGACTTGAGTGTGTCGTTACTGGGACGGAGCTCGGAATTGTTGACCCAGCATGGTTCCTCCGTTGTGACCGAGACGATGGCAATAGTTACATTTGATTTGTTTCGTTCTGGGTCAAAAATCCCGATCTTCGTCCTAGTAGCGACACACTCAAGTCCAAACCAACAAAGAAAAGAAGAGAAACAGGAGACAGCCAACGCAATGGCGACGTTCGAGTTTACTAACCACGGCATCGAACGCCACTGCTCAGACTCCGAGGCCTCCGATTTTCCCTTATAGATTTTGATGCCTGGCAATCCGCGTCAGACGTAACGTTTCTATTCGATGGAGTTGATTAGACCGGTGCCCATTATCCTTGGGGATGGTTTCAAATAGCTTAACTTCTTTAAATTTCCCTTGTGTTTTTGTAGAATGATTAAAAAGCATCTCTGTCCAAACAATAAAATCTGGCATTAGCATGGCTAGCGCTCCACCAGGTAGGAATTTTCTTCCCATATTCATTTGCTGGAGCCTGGAGCTTGAAGAAGAAATCCGAAGATTTTATTTCTCCTGGCTTCTTTTCGCCATCAAAGGTAGGATCTAGAGGATAGAAGATACACTTTTCCGTATATAACGGATCATAACCGATTCTAGTAGGAGCCAGACATCATCGCCGTTACCGATGGCGCATAGAAACTGGAAGAAAATTGAAGCGGGTGCTTCTTTCTCGAAGGCCTTGCCACTCTCCTTGCACATTGGCTTGAACTCGTCCAAAGTACCTTCTTCGCGCGCCGTCTTTTAACGGAACGAATAAAATCCTTGTGTCTACTCGGAATCACTTATGACCTCTACAATCACGGACCGCGTATGTCCTAGGCTCAATGCATTGACAACCTCGAAAATCCGACTTTCCATCAACTCATAGGCGGGTCAATGGTTCTTGCTGGCTACTATCCAACACGCTTGAAGAATATCTTGTACCCACGTAACGAACTCTGGGCAGTTTGTTCCGCTGAGGTCTAAGCATTCTCATGGCATAATCCACTGCAAACCTCATCTCTAATCGTGAAATGATGACTACATTATTTTTATGACTTTGTACTCCCCACTTCCCACTCTAAAGCGGAGGGGTGCTCGCTTTTCAATTTTCAACCTTAAATGGGCAACACCAATCCTCCTCCGTACCAAAACGATGAAGGATCCACTCGCAACATCGAGACGTATTTAGTATGCTGTAATGACTTATGTGATAAACAAATTAACCCTACGGTAGATCATACACGTGACGTCGAGATTGGTTTATACGCCAAAACACAAAAGTTTTTTAAGAGGATTGATGTTACTCAGTCTTGGGTAACGAAGTGAATAGGAAGGTGTTTTGTTCAATTCGTCATTTTCTTATAAGAGGAAAGGTATTACCTGCATAGACTGGTAGACGTTCATGAAAATATTTTTATGGAAAAGGTTTTCATTTAGCAAGCTCTTTCTGCGTCCTTATTTGCTTCGATATGAGATTTGAGTATGTACCATTTGGGTGAAGGGTAAGCAGTTCTTCATGACTTCCATGTTCCATAACTTTGCCATTCGAAAGTACATAAATGATGTCTGCGTTTCGAATGGTAGAAAGTCGGTGTGCGACCACTATTACAGTCATAGACGGACCTAAAATAAATATATAATTTCAGTATTGGCATAAATAAAACACGATATTTATTTGATGGTAGCACAATCATACCTTCACGTCCCTTGCCATGCCCCACTTTGAGCATCATATCAATTGCTTGTTGTACAGATGATTCACTTTCAGCATCCAACGCGGAAGTAGCCTATAATTTATATTTGAAGTTCAACGTGAGTCTTACATGATTCTGATCTTTTACGTGTTGCTTACCTCGTCGAGAAGAAGAATCCGTGGTTTTCGAACCAAAGCTCGCGCAATTGCTATTCGCTGCTTTTGTCCTAAAAGCCAAAAAGTACGTGAATAATAGAAGCAAAAACCGAACCTACTTCTCTATACAATAACTTACCCCCGCTTAACTGAACTCCACGTTCACCAACTTGGGTTTCGTATCCATCTGGCAATTCTTCAATAAACTGCGACGCATTTGCCAGCCGTGCCGCATTTTTAACAGATTCTAGAGAAGGCTCATAAAATGTACCCTCAAGTCCATAAATAATATTTTGGCGTATTGAGCGAGCAAACAACAGTGGTTCTTGCGAAACAATTGCCACATTCCGACTCAACCATTCATGGCTTAGCTCACGTACATCACATCCATCAATGGTTACTGTTCCAGCACTCTGCTCATACAAGTTTTGAATCAAACTGATTACAGAGGACTTCCCACCTAACATAAATCAATAGTCAACAAAACGTGGGCAAAAGAATGAAACAAGTGAAAGTATGTATGTCCACTTACCACCGGATGGTCCGACTAAGGCACATACAGAGCCTGATGGAACACTTAACGATAATCCATTGAGAACCTGACGACTTGGTCTTGCTGGGTAACTCATTTGCACGTTGTTAAGCTTTACATCACCAGTGCTCATGTTTGGGCGCAGCCCCTTGTTTAGGTATGAACAAGTAAACACTCTTCGTTTTGCGTTACTTGCCGGAAATCGACTGCTTTCTCGAAATCTTTTGTTCCGTGGGGCTCTGTGCATAATTTCAAATACTTTATCTGCTGCTCCTACAGCTTGGGTTAAAGAAGAAAAAATATTACCCATACTATTGAATGCACTTGTCAAAGAGGATAGATAAAGTAGGAAAGAAACGAGTTCGCCACTCGAAATGTGGTCATCACTGTTTTCGCTCAAAACCAGTAAACCACCATAGAACAAAACCAAGGCAGTGATAAGAAGTGGCAAAGTTGTGATCGTCGTCATGTATCCAACATACGCACGAGCAGCACGTAAATTTAGTCCCAAGTATCGATTCATATATTTCTTGTATTCCTCGAGTTCTGAAGTTTCAGCATTAAATGCTCTGACTGTTGACATTGAACTCAACGCTGCTTCACTAATTGAATTGCCATCTGCAAGCCTCTTTTGCATAAGCTTCGTTAAACGTTTCATGAATTGACCATAAATCTTACTTGACAAAGTAATAAGAGGCACGCTGACAAAAACTAGAAGAGTAAGTTGCCATGAAACGAGGAACATAAATATTAGCACCCCAACAGCTTGTACAAAGGATCGAAGAAAAACATTGATATTCAAAGTAACTTGATCTCCAACAAGTGTTGTGTCATTGCAAAGTCGACTTGATAAGTCTCCACTCTTTGTGGTATCGAAAAACCCAATATCCTGGCACAACAAAGAGTCCATAAGCTGAGTTCGAATTCTTGCATTCACCCGCCCGCCAACAACTGTAAAAATGGCGCCTCTAATTCCAGAAAACGCCCCACATAAACAAGCGGCACTTACAAGCTTTACTATATTTTCTGCGAAACCCGGAACGCTCCAAATATCATCACCAGATGAAGAAAAATCATCGTCATATTCTGCTAATGAATCCAAAATTTTTCCAGTATAATGAGGTATGAGAATTTGTGTTAACGCAGCCAGTAATAAGAATACAAATGCTGTGATCATTAACACAAAATCTGGTCGAACAAGAGATATTAAGTCGCTCCATCCTACACGATATTCGGTTTCACAAGTTGCTCCTTCGGGGAATTTTTCGACAGGTTCTAAGACTTGACTCTTGCTATCGTTATTTTCTGTTGTTGCAGTCAAACTTTTAGTCTCATCAGTGCAACCACTTGAGCATTCTGACTGTAACAATGGACTTCTTAAGTCGTCTTTATCAACTTCACTTGCTTTTAAAGCATCATCATGTTTCGTTACTTGTTTGGTAGTTGACTGTGCAGCTGATGTAGTGCCTAGATTATTCACAGCAGCCGTTTCTGATCCTTCGGCTATCAACGCCTGCCCCTTTACAATTGCAATACACACTCCATTGATCCAAGCCAGTTGAAACACCGACATGATAACAAACCACAACAAACCCAACCACCAAATTGGATAATACTGCGATGAATCTATATCACCTTCCTCATCATCATAATCCTCTAATCGAATTTCATGATACAACCGTACCAACATCTTCACAACAGCATACACAATCGAGAGCACACCAAACAATTCTGTGGTAAACCCATTTTTCTTACTATAACGTCGCACATAAGAAGAAAACGGTTCTTCCAACGCTAAATCATCCTCCGTCACATCTTCATTACTATTATTTCCACGTCGTCTTGCTTCTTCACGAAATGGATGCACCTGCCAATCGACATCGGCAACGCTCGTCCTTCGACAGCCTATAAATATGGCATAGGCGGCACTGAACCAACGTGGAAGACCACCTAAATAAACAGCATCCAGCAGCGAAGTACTGGATAAATTAAAATGAACGACTGCTTCCACTGCAGCGTGTAACATGTTTGTAAGGATGGAACCAAATGGCACCGTTACAAGTTCGTTCCAGTAATTTGGTAGGCCATTTTCGTTCAGAAGGCAGAAAGCTACCGTCCCAACGATATCTGTACCCAGCAAGAGTAGGTATTTCCACCCATGTTGAGTTGAGCTGCTTCGAATGTTGTTGTTGTGATTGTGGTTGTTTCTTTCTGTCATGACGGTTGGTTTGTTGTTTGTTCACTCTTTTCCGTCATGGGTGCAACCTGTTCGTGTATTTTATATTTTCAAAAATGAACCGGTATTTAAATTCTGATTCATGAAACTTCGCATCCTCTTTCGTTTGGAGCCTACGTAACTTTCGAAAAGGGGAAAAGCCTCTCTCTGTGAAAATCAATAGTCGTAACAGGTTTTGGCCTCGAAACTGTCAATATGATGTCTTGACGGCTCCATAGATTCTATGAGCTTGGGACAGGTGCTCTTTAGACTGCCGTTCAGAGATACGATCGAGTAGACCATTAGAAAACAAGAACTTCGAATAAATATATCTAAACACAACAGGCGAGTCCTGCTATTGTCAATACGTGGCAAATACTTGTTAACTCGTATATGTGAACAGAAAAAAGATTATGATTATGTTAATGAAGAATGATTTTTTAAAAAGGAAATACTAAAAAATAGTGTTAGGTGGCCGTAGTCACTACTACTCTTCTCATACTGGGAAAACATGTGAAGAAGTTGTATGATCGTAACTTTTACTATTGGGTCGAAAACGAAAAATATTTAATAGTACTGTCTTTATCTTTTCTCTGAACATTCAAATCCTTTATTCTTCATCCTCTTCATCTTCAAATGTCTCTTGCGGTACTGAATAGATGCGCAATATAGGTTTATTGGGGTCTCTCATGATTACATACTTTCCTGCACCCTTGGAACTAAACATTTCAACTAACATTTGAATGATGCCCCACATGTTGTGAAGCGACACGGTTGTCTGTTGGGCGAATTCCTTCGGCTTGTACGACTGAGTTGCCAAAATTTCATGCTCATAGGGATTTGATTTATTGGCGCGGCTAACAAATCCGATTTTCATCTGATCAGCACCCGCAAGAATCGACTGGGCTGTCCATTTCGCAAGCTTACACGAGTTATTCTTTAGTTCTGTTGCAAGTACAGCTCCACGTTGAGTGTCTATTTTCTCACGCCAGTTGATTCCACCACCAAGTCGACTGTCCCATTCGTTGAGTGCAAAGGCAGTCATAGTAAGTTCTTCATTTTTTCTCTTGCTCACCAACCCATGAAGTTCGCAACGGCATACCAATCTTATATCCCCTAAAGTAAACCGGCGATAACGGTATGCTACACCAGCAGGCTCCATTCCATCCGCAGCACCTTCTTCGTCGTCATAAAATGGATTAGGATATTCAAAAGACTTTCTGGAACTGTTCGCACCTCCTTTGACCTGCTTCAAAATTTGTTGAGAAAAGTTTTGATTAATGGAAGTTGCCTCAAGACTAAGACGCATAGGTGTGTTGATTCCATCAGGATCATCATCATTGCGAATTGGAGGCTGATTCGACGTTTCACTAACAGTCAAATAGTCGAACTGCGAATTGTCTCTCTTATCAAAGAAGAGAGTGCCATTCGGCAACTTTTGCACTACAACATCCCACGCAGTAACAGTACGCGGAGATGCCATGAGGTGAGACAGGATCGCATCCGTAAAGAAGACATTTCCGGAATTTTTGACAGCTAGGTCTTCAATTACAGGATCTACAAACGAGGAAAGATTGTTAAGTCACTGTGACTTAGTTGCGCGAATGCTTCAATTTTTAAACAACACTTACCATCAGTCGTGGTTACTGGATAAAACTCCTTATTCTCAATTCGTTTGAGCGGAACTGTGTTCGTAGACGTAACTCTCTCATAAGCGTCATTGTAATGATCCAAAAATCCGCACCAGAGCAAATCTTCTTCGGACGGCAAGGTGTCGACACGTTGCTTAACGAGTTTCGGAAAGGCAATTTCATCTGTAACAGCCCAAGACGGCTGGACCACAACACTTGCCTGACGATCCACACGTTGATGCCAGTTGCGTCTGGGTGGACCTTTCTTCCAATTGTTACGGCGACGTGTACGTTGAGGCTGTAGGTGAAAACATTTTACGTATGAGAAACCATCATTTACATTTGAAATTCACAAATTACCCCATAACGAAGACGGTGCTCAGTACCACAGGAATAGGTCAACACAGGCATATATCATGCTCTTGCCGATAGTTTGAAAAGTATTGTCCATATTTTCATCACAACACACACATACAATATACATACACACTCTCACACGTACCTGATTGTAACGGTCCTTCTGCTGCTCCATACCACTTCTCGCTCTGGCATTGAGCTGACGAAGTCGACTCTGATGCTGCGCTCTCTTCTTTGCCGGTGCCACGAATTTCTTAGGTGCACGAGTAGTATCGACGAGTTGGAATGAGTTATCATCCGCACCACCACTTTGTTGCTGCCTGTATCTATTACCACCGCTACCACCTCCTTGATTGTGCATATAGTATTTGTAACCCGGCGTAAAATCGGCACATCTGTTGTATCAATAAAACAACAAATAACAAACAAACGTCAATACCTGATATCCGAATAACGATCCCCCATCACAAATGAAACAGATACAAATCCTCTCCTCTCCCGTTTCGAGCAAAGCATTGTGCAAAGTTCAAGAGCTGCTTACCTATACAGACGTTGACCAGGCGAGTAAGGAGCATAGATCGGTACTAAACCTTTCCATCTCTGGTTCATAGGATTCTTCTCAGAATCATCATCTTTTGGTGGTCCCCAGCTGGATGCGTTGGTGGGTACATAAAGATCGAACGTCATGGTGATATCTAACTGCAACGTTTGATGTTGTGATGGTGGTGTGATTCGGTTACAGTGTGTTTATAGCTCACACCAGTGCTCGTGCTCGTGCTCGTGTTTGTATACCGGGTATATTGGTACGGAAGAATTGGATTCTATACGTGTGTGCGCTGTGTGTTTGTATCTGTCTGTGTGCACGGTACAAGAGTAACTCGTTGTCGCTGTTGTGTGTATGTGTGTATGTGTAGTGTGTGTATGTGTGTAGTGTGTGTAGTGAGTA
>Ga0209092_10003513_pt1 | contig 13570 bp, 26 predicted proteins | sample FraStrMetagenome_FD_187446 | JGI IMG/M metagenome (GOLD analysis project Ga0209092, IMG submission 187446) | Marine eukaryotic phytoplankton communities from Arctic Ocean - Fram Strait ARC3M Metagenome (SPAdes) (version 2) | ecosystem: Environmental > Aquatic > Marine > Oceanic | place: Fram...
ATTCTTAAAAAATTCGCATGCTCATCCATCAATCAAACAAATATTTCAATCAGCACTATCAAACAATCTACCAACATCATTCGAATATTTTGTTCCAACATATGAAATAGATCAAGATGTTAGAATAACAGCAAGAAAACAAGATGAAATTGGTTGGAAAAATATATTCAAAGGACATTTATCATCCAAATGGGCCCATCTCCAAATGAAACACTTCTCTAAAATGTATGCAAATCCACCATCGTTACACAACTGGTCCAAAAACATCATCTTACAACTTTATGATATATCTTATTCAATGTGGAGTCACAGAAATGACATTCTTCATGATGATTTCGAAGAAAAACTAAATAAAAAAGAATCAGATGCACTAAAAAAAGAAATCACCAATGAATACATGAAAGGACACACGGACATTATGCGACAACACAAATTTATGTTCCAGGATAGTCTTACTTCACTCCTAATAAAAAAATGGTAATAGAAAAGAGATATTGGTTACTCACCATAAAGGCCAGCAGAATATGTTTTGACAAAACAACAGAAAATCATCCAAATATGCAATCCATCAATTTAGATCATGCATTTGTCCCTGACTAGAATTAATTAATTAATGCAGCGTAGCTGCAAGTCGTACCGAGTTCAATATGAGCAGGGCGACTCTTAAAGCTTTCGGGGCGGGTAATTTTTACTTAATCATTGTGTTTTTCTTTTCTTTCTTATCCCTCAAGGTCAGAGGTCGACACACTCAAGGAATGTCAGAGAACATCCGTGCAAGTCATAAAGATACATATAAAAGCAAGACATGTTCCAAGAGAGAAGAGCTCATGGTTGTAACTCAATAATATGGTGCCTGGGCAGCATGGTGTTGTACTTACAGTGATTTGGTATGATCTACAAGAGCTACTAGATTAATGTAATTGTTTGTAGAAGATGTATTGTAAATGTAGTTAAATTAGTATGCATAGTATGTAGTAATTTGGTAAAATACCAAATTACTATTTAACTCACAATTTGGTTCACACCAACAACAACCACCCCCAACACCAACAGACCCAACCAGTGTATTTCGTCGACACCTATCTCCAGCATAGGTTACAATCCTGAAAAAGCAACGCATCTATTATGATGAATCTCTACTACATATACAATCACGACGACCAAGAAGTAGCTACATCCACTGCAATGAACTCTCTGTGCACAAGTCAACAACACTATTAAAGTTATGAAGTAACCAACCTCAAACTTCCTTACTTAAGGACAGGAACAAAAAGAAAGCACATGACAAGATCTAGAAGCTTGTCTAACCTGAACACATTGACACCAACGCCTCCATACCCCTCGACCTCCATTTGTTGTCCCATCCCAGAATGCAACACATTGTTACCACTCAAAAAAGCTTTGCTCATCTAATCATAACTAATGCGCCACCACGCTTCTGCTGCACGCTCCCAAGTCCCAAAATCATTCTTAACAAGAGCATTTTTCATAATTGCCACCTGTGTAAACCATCATATCTCTCCCTATTCACCACTCAACCACGTTTCCAATCACACATACATTCAAGGCACAAGTCGGCCATTAATTCAGAACCCCCCCCTCGCCCATCTCCCAGCAAGCACATCAGACAATCAATCAAATCCACTCAATTGGAAACGCTTGCTTACATACTACCTGCATAAACTAAATTTTTTCCCTTTTCCTTTAGGAAAACGATTTGTTCTTTTTAGATTGTAATACTAAATTTAGCACTTTTGAAATTGTCATTTCCCCAATCAAATTAGCGCAACTCAATGAATGCACGCCTACTCCCTTCAAGATCGCACTTGCTCTGGCGCCTAATTTTTTCCTCCAGTAAGTCTTTTCTTGACACAATTTTTCGTTTTCCACTTTATTTCCTGAGATAAGTTTTTCAAGTTTTGTCTTGCGCTTTCAATGTCCGCCCGCGTTTGCTGTTTTGATTGCACTTGAGATGAAGCATCTAAGTGAACTTGGTGTTGCTTGTAGTTAATAAAGTGATCACGATCGCTTGTCTTTGCTGCTTTCTTGTATGGGCGTTGTTGAAGACATGTTTTGCCGATGTCTCTTACCTGAGATATGCTGCATGGTGGTTTGTTGTCCTTGGCTACCTTACCTCCACTACCGCTTTTTATAGTAAAGGCTTGTACTTTATGATTGTGTTGCTTCATAGATCGTCTAATCCAACACCATGATTGTAATGTTGCCTTCAATTTCCTTTCTCCATCTCCCATCATGTTCTCTTCCGAATCAATGTTTTGATTGTTCCTTATTGGTAGGCAAATGCAATAAGTTCCATCAACGCCAGTTATGTCCACGGCCTTTTTTGGTATCTTCAGTGGAATTCCTCCAATCCAACTTCTTGCATTATTTTGTTCAAGTTTTGTATGAAGCTAATTGGCTGGGTTTCCTTTCATTTTTTCTTTCTTCGCCACTATTGTGCTGCTCTGACTTGTCCTTTCCCGTATTGGTTGGATTTTTACATAAAATTTCCTTTGGGATCATGTTTGTTTTCTCTTTTTTTCTTATCTTGTTTCTAATTTCACATTTATCTCTTATGTCATTTTTTATTTCAGATTGGACATTTATGCTTGTGGAGGAATGCTCAGATGGGTAACTTTGATCTAGTGGTATTTCCACAAGTTCACACATGTTGAATGACTCTTCCTCACTAGTCACACTATGTGAACAAGAATCTATTTCTTCCAAGATCTCCCTTATTTTCTCTGTCCTCTTCCCACCATTTACTCTGCTTATTTGATCCTTTTGCTCATGGGTATTCCATCTCCCTTCTACGCTAATGTCTTCACTATTTCTTCCCATTGTTGAAGTGCTGCTCATTGTGTACGAAACCTTCGCTTCATTATATATAATATTGTGAAATGAAATTCTACTTACATCTGATTGTGTTTGTGATTGCAGGAATCGTCTCAGCATGTCCTGTCTTGTCCTAGGGTTCCTATGTTATTTCATCTCAAAGTATTCCTCAAATCCAATATCCGTTGCATTTTGAGCGGCTATGTTTGTGGAAAAACTTCCCGATGTATTCCCTAAGTTCTCATATTCTATGCTCTCAATCGATGGTTGCTCATTTATTTTCCCATTTTCTGTCTTTAATCTTTTCTCCCGATTTCTTTTGGTTTCTGAGATACCATCTGCCTAATGCTCCTCATACGAAGGTAAGTCAATTCTTTCCATGAAGATTACTTCTTCCTCCTTTACGCAATTGTGTGCACTACTTCTTGTTGCATGATATCGAGAATTGCCTTCGTTCTCCCTCGCCATTACTGAAGCCCGACAGTCCCATATTCCATCCATCCTCACTATCGATGTCCAATTCATATTCTAGTCGTCTTGATTCGCTTGCATCATCGCAAGTATCCTTGCTATTTACTGTTTCAATCCCGCTCCCAATTCCTATTATTTCCTATAAGCTATCATTCCATCCACATTGATTTGTTTCCAGTTCAATATCATCCACATTTGCGTCATTTATTTTCCCAGACTGTAAGTTATCATCGCTCATATTCTCTGACGGCTCAGCTCCTTGCTTCCTTTCTCGCTTCCTTTCTCGCACACCCAACCACCTCGTGAAAGTCCCGCCTATTGCAAGGCATGGAACCCAAGATTTACTGAGTTCCAAGCATACATCCATGACTTTGTCTTTGAGCGTTGGCACACGAAGGATGCACTTAACTTGGAAACTTACCAAGATGTCCTGTCAGCCGTATACTTTACCCTCACAATCTACAACTACCCGAAACACAAGCCCATCGCCTTTGTGGTCGGACTACCCCCTCAAGTATTTGGCCGCAAAACCTTCCCCATCCAGATCATTATCTCCCATCGTCACACTCTCCTCAAACCATTTCTCCCAGTATCCTCCTTTCTCCACAACTACTGCTACTTCCTTCAGGCATTTGGCCTCCAAGTACACCGCAACTATACGTTCAAGGAAGGCCTACAAGAAGACGTATACGTGACATGTGTTTCTAACACTGCCGACCATCGTCTCCTTGCAAACATTCTCTTCCCTTCACCCAACAACGACAACCCACAACTTCCTATTCTAAATCTCCCTGTCACCTTCATCCCACTACCTACTCGCCCCCCCCCCCCCAAGACAGCTAAGGTGACCCTATCAAGGTACTATCAAACAATCAATACCATCGCCATGACAATCAGAACACACAGAACCATGCTTGAACTCTACCTTTCATCACTACTCCAATCTTCAAAGATCCAGCAGCTGCCACAACATGCAAACTAATACTATTAGACAACAAAAACACCATCACATATGCCATTCTTCATTCCATTCTCAAAGGCATTCATACATGAATCTATGTCAAAAACCAAAACATCATCGCAACAAAAACAGAAGATCGTGGTTCTACCCATCCGATCACACAAAGTTGTGTTTTCCAAAAGCAACACAGCATCCACCACAAATCTCCCGCTCCTCAACAATGATAGACTCCATTGTGCAAAACCTGGAGACATCCATAAGCCTCTATGTAAAAGCTATTAGATACCAACCACCTCTCACACAAACAGGCAAGGAACAAAACAATGTAAACACAATCAACAACACAACAATAGCAAAAACAAACAATTCAACAACCACATCAACAACAAATACACAAGCGCAAACACCAATCATTCCTCTCATACCAACCACCAAGCAAAACCCAATCATAATAATCCCAACAACAACATCACTTAACCCCCCCCCCCCCCCCCCCAATACCTTTGATCTCCGACCACAATAAACCATCTCATATCACGCCCCGTAAGCGCCTGGCTATCAGATCCCCTTCGCCCAATGCATCCACAGAACCATCCCCAACCATCAAAAAGGAGCAAAATATCCATCTAACAGACACCCCAGACGCTACCCCCCCCCAGCCTAAGCCCTCCCGCAGATGATAACACAGAAACAATCCCCCACATTGAAACCCAAGATATTCCCAGCTCCTATTCCATCCGCATTGATGGGATAGCCTCAACACTAAGACATTCCCTACCCTCTACAAAACAACCATTCATCTATGATGAAGAAATCACCAACAAAGCACTTACTATATATGAAGCTTCCAACCACAACGACTCCATTCTCCAAGCAAAAAAAGACCTTCTACTCCTTGCTGAAAACAAAATAACAGAATATAAAGCAATGAGAGCAAATAAAAAATGTCTAAAGTCAGGTCTTCAAAAAAGAAAAAGAAAAGTTTAAATGAAACCAACCCTTTCTTTACCTGAATATGCCAACTGCCAGACAACAAACTTCCCAAACACGTACCAACACAACAATCAACAACACCATCCAATGCACAGTACCAAATTTCCCATTCATCCTCCCACACAATAAACCACAAGTCATTCAATCGCACCTGGCTGACGCACACTCGACTGATGAGATATGTTGCATCCCAACCTCCTTTTATTCACGCGCTTCCATCTACAAATGTCCACTATGCCCCCCCCCCAACTGAAGCTCTATAAGTCCAACAGAACACTTACCAATCACATATCATCAATACATGCAACCTCCACCAGATCCCAAAGCAAAATCATCAACAAATTCCCAGTAGACCCAATCCACACCCAGAAAGTCACTTCCAACTGGACAGAAACACTCAAATACATTTTCGCAGGTCCCTTTATAATAGAACACCTGTTAAAACTAGACAACAATTGCAAAACATGTTGTATAAATTAGTTGAAACATTAATAGAATCCACTTACCCCCACGTCAATTCCAACTCACCCCATGCTGAACAATGCCTTACTACATCAAATGCCTTCTGGAAGATTTTCCTTCTATTTGAAGGAACAATGCTAGCGCCTGCATCTCCAACCGAACCAAAGAATCACGATACATTAATCAAATACAGAATTGACAATTTCATTGAAGGAAGGTTTGACTTACTTCACAAAACCGCCATCCAGAAACTATCACCTCCCAACACTGACTCTCCAAGCCTAGACCAAAGAAAGGAGCAAATTGAGAAAGCAACAAACAACGATGACTGGTGAAAGGCCAGCAAACTCCTAAAAACACCCTTACCTCCAGTATCATACAATGAAGAATTCCTTCCCAAAACCAAAGCACTCCACCCATCTCCCACCTCTTACTCACCCAACACACCCATTGCCCGCCCAAACCCAACGCTACATCAACATTCATCTAGCTCCAGCAGTGACCTAATCATGAGAGCACGCCTGAAAGACGATACCCTCCTCATGTCGACACTCCAACGCCTTAAAAGAGACAAATCTTCTGGACCTTTCGCCGATTCTACCGATCTCTTGAAGGATGTTTTTTTCGTGCGTGCAAAATCTATAGACCTTCTTGGTGACCTGCTACAACTGCTCTATACTAAGGGCGCTGTGCCAAAAGTAATAAAACAATACATCAGTGCAAACGAAAGTGTTTCTTTTCACAAGGTTCTTACGAATCCCAATAACATCCGCCCCATAGGCATTAGGACCGCAATAGAAGAATAGCGGCAACCCATGTCATGTCTGCCAGCAAAGACATGGCATAAGATTTCCTATCTCCCACCAAACAATGCAAACACATACATCACGCTACTTGCACCAATCGAACTCAACCGCACCGGCCCCCACCCGCGCAATTCTCATCCCGCGAAATCATTTACTTACATTTTCTTCACTTACTCCCGCTATTCGACATACTATACTATGATGGCACCAAATGCTGGTACAGGGAACCTGATGGTAAAAGAGCTTATATCTTACGTAGAAATGGATCTAGTCAAGGATGCCCATTTGCAGCCTTTTTAGCTTGTTTGGTCTTGGATGACATCATCAAACAGATAGATACTGAGTTACATGGACGAGCTACAGCTAGAAAAAACTCAAATTGTGCATCGGATGACGGATTAGGCACACGTGCTGTCGTCATGAGCTATATTGACGACACTACAGTAAGTATTGGTTTTCAAGACCTAAAATTCTTCTTAGATAGATTGAATGCTCTAGGTGCACCATTGGGATGTATATTAAAACCCCCAAAATGCCAAATTATGACCTCCACAAGCGGATCATCTCCAATCGAATCCCTACATACCCAACACAAACAATATCTACTCTACTCCTTACACGCCTATTGTGGAGGACAAGCTAGTGGCGAAATCACCACTGGGACCAAAATTCTCGACACACCAATTGGGAATAAGCAATTCACCGAACATTTTCTGAATAAAAAAATTCAAAAATTAAGATCAGCCATCGAATCCATTCACCAACTAGTAGACGACCCAAACATCGCAATAACACTCTTCAAATTCTCCCTACAACACTACATCACCCATTTACTCCCAATTGATATAATTCACCATACAAACGAATCTTCAACTTCAAAACACTATTCCACAACCTTCACTAAAACAATTAACAACATAACCAAACACTTTCTCCATGCAATAATAAACAACAAGAATACACAACAATCAAACAAACCTCTGCCAGAACACGCCTGGTACATTGTCACAACCCCTCCAGGCCTAGGAGGACTCGGATTCCACGACATCGAAGCAAAATCAATCAGAAGATTCACCGCCACCCTAGCACAATCCATACGCACCATGAACTTTGGCCGCAAGCCAGCACAAACAATCAATATTAAAAAACACTCATCCAAGATATACTCATCAAACTCCCTCCTCATATCGCATCAACTAAGACCCCCTCTCTCCTTGTATTTCAAAAATATAGACAACTAACAAATCAGTACATCGAAGGGATAGCGACGCCAGACCAAAATAACAAACAACCATATACATTAGACACATATACATTACAAGCACCAATACGATCTTCCACGAAACATGATATACAAAAATCAATATCCATCCATCGCCTCCAACACATATGGCACAAACTCCCAAAAGACATACAAAAACAATTCCCATCCACCTTAAGTTCATTCACTCTATTCCTCTTGGACAATCGAATCGTACAGATACAACAAATCGATTCACAATAGATGAGTTCAGGATCTTTCTCCAACGAAAACTACGCCTCCCACTTCACCCATAACCACCAACCACCTGCACTTGCGGCAACGCAATCGACAAATTCGGCGACCACTTTCTCACATGCAAGCACCATGCCAAAAGTACCCTCCATCACAGGATGAGAGATTCACTATATACGGTATGCAAACAAATAATGCCACTAATCACTGACGCAACACAAGACAACATCCATTTGGAATTACCCAACACTTCGACAAAGCAACCCAACTGCGACCCGGAGATGTTGTAATAAAACATCCGATCAACTCACCGCAGAAGCACACCAAACAACACTCATCGATGTCACCCTAATAGCACCATACCGAGCTCACCAAACCGACACTTCATTTATCGAAACCGCAAAAATAATGCAAAAGCACCATCAATAACATGAATACAAAAAATTATCCAACTCCACATCCGAACAACTAGCACAAGAACTCGTCACCAAAAACCACAGAATGCTACCATTCACTATTGATCGCCACAGAATGCTAGGCCCAATAGCTTCAGAATTCCTCCTCGGACATGAAAATGCAACATTTAAAACCCCACCAAACGAATATGAAAACAGAACCACCTCCGCAGAAGTCAAAGAACTAATCAACCTGTCTATGCATAAAAATAGACACAAAAACATTCTCACGCAAGCGAATAAAGCATGGCAAACAGCATATGGGACAAAATGGTTCACCAACACTTACCATGCCCAAACTCCATGACAATGGGCGAAACAAGTCATAGGAAATACTTTTTCTATACAAAGTGCAAAACACATCATAAAAGCACTCAACAAAATAAACAATTCAATCACAACACCTAAAAAACCGAAACCACTGTGCAGTAGGATCAATCTACGCACCCCGAGCCAATATACCGTACAAAATCTACGGTATCCCATACACTCTATAGTAGTGTAAAGACCCTTAACGTAATCCTAACCATTACCAAATATTATTATTGAGGTTTTCTTTTCTTTAGTGGTTCGGGGCTTGGTTGAGGTTCAAGCACCCGTGGGTTCGAATCCCTCAAAAAATTGTTTAATATGGAAGGCTAGTATGTGGCTTTAAAATTCAGGTAAGTCCCGCAGTTGAACAACGCAGTAGTGAACGGAAAACCAGTGCTTAAGTCTCCTATTAATAATAGCTACAGTGTTATACATAAGTAAGGAATTGACCTCTATGCATCCAGGTGCCAAGTGTAGGGAAGCGGGGTTTTCCATTCAGCGTGCAGGTCACCGCTCCGTCGCAGCGCGTAGGGATTGACAACACGTAAAATCATAACAGAACAAACAAACAAACTTAATATTATTATTATGAATTTTGTTGTTGCAAAACGGAAGTTCGGGAAAAAAATAGAAGAAATTAACAAAACAAAAAAACTGAGGATAATAACGATAGTGTCTAGCTAGAGATCTTGATTTTGATGAGCATTTGATTGTTTCATCACCTACCCTTCTAAATTACGACACTGAAACAATCATTTCATTCAAACTTCAATCAATGCTAATAAATCAATCAATCTCACAAAACGTTGCAGAAATGACTACTGAAAAGGCAAATTTTGTAGGTGATAACAAAAATTCATTGTGTTTTTTTGGCTATTTACGATAGAACTGATTTCGAGTACAGATGCGATATCATATAAGGCGTCTTCATTCATTATCTTACAAACAATAATCGCAATGCGGAACACAATACATAACACGCAGGCACATATTTTCACATCAGATGAATAATTGTGTAAACTACATCGATGTTAGTATTTGTCAAAGCCTTTTTCAATAATCTGGGTTAGCTTCTTTCTTTTTCTCATATTTTTTATGAATTCCTCTTTAGTGATAGTAAATAATCTATTCACACTTGTCATTCATATTTTTAATCAAGTAAAACCAATTCTTTTCTTCAGAGATCGATGCTTATGAAGATGGTTTAAGCATTTGGATCCAATGTTATTTTTCACGTTGCGGTAGTTTCAAATGAGTTGAACTATCTTCAACAATGAAATAATACGAATGCCTGCTTTATCAAAATATTTGCAAGGCCATTTACATTAAAAGGTCATGAATCTTTGATCCCATTAAGCAGCTTTCAAATATTAATTGCTTATTTCTAATTTATTCATTCAATAATCTAATTCACCTTGATTATTGTACAAAGAAAGGAGTATTTATCGTAACCATAAGCTTATAATCTGCTATTTATGTTTTGGTACGACGTACTCCAACTCATCGCACCAATTCTCCGATTCTAGAGAAACCAGCAGTAATGAAGCTAAATACGAGAAAAAAGTCTGACAAAGACATTTAAATGTTGGGAGGTGTTCTCTTATTCGCCCTTTCATCCATCATGCCGTCATAATTCTTTGCTCTAAAAGCAAGAACATGAATTTCTCTAATTTTAGCTCGTATTTAATCCGACAACCCTCTCGTAGGAATTAATTAGTGATTGTTAAGCCTTCAATGTTTTGAAAAAGTGTTTTTAGAGAAAATAAAGAATCAATTGGTTAGAATTTTTTTCGACGGAGAAACCTCACATTCCGACTGGTTAAGCCCACTATTTTTAGAAAACTGCGTTACGTCTATTCAGGTAAGTTTCTGATTTGAAACAAGAAGCAATTATAGGCCATGTGTGGCCCATTTGTTCTCCAGCAGCATATAATAATATTATTAATTAGGGAATGTACCGCATTATTAGCTAAGTTTTGAAAGCGGATTGTGGTATTCGTTATCCTATGTATTAATTTAGCCTTACATACATGTTTCGTGAACCAGATTGAATGCAGTCCTTATATTTGTACGGAGGAAATCTATTTTGATTAAGTTGCCTTTAGTTGGAGGCATAATGATAAGTTTGAAAATGAGAACACACATGGAATTAAATCGATTAGCACATAGAAATAATGACGTCAGTAACGAGACAATCCTATCTAAGTAATGTAATTTACGGTTGGTTCAGATTATATGCACCACGAAAGACATTTTCGATGACGTAATCATTTTTGGACTCGAGGGTGGTGGGGGGTTTATTTTTTGAACGTTTTTCTTCGGATCCTGAACTTTTGATTTTTTGTGTTTTCGAATGACGAACTTGTTTCAAGATTTGTGAAATTTATTGGCGCGGTTCGAAATAATTTCAAATCGTGGCGCACTCACATTATTTGAATTACCAGCAGCAGTATTTATGAATCTTATCCAATCCAACTTAAAAAGAGCAATGGAGACTTTGCTTTGATCGAGAAACAGAAGCCTCCCTTAGCTAAGGAGTCCGTCTAAGCTGCAGCTACCCACCAGTGGCTCATGTATGTGGATTTCGAAATTTCATTACAATGACATATGCTTTTGCTCCTCTTTTAGAATTTAACTCACAACAGTGCTTGTTCATCGCTCGATTTCTGACTTTCAGGTTTCTCAAATCATGTATCTCCTCGATCCAGAAATAAACGCTCTATTGAGCACGACAATGTAAGTGCAATTTTAATGTTGATAAATTTTGAAAATTTAATATGAATATATTCTGAATTAATTTCTCCTATTGCAGGTATGGGCAATGTACAAAAAAGCGGAGGCATCATTCTGGACAGCAAAAGAAATTGATCTCGCATCCGACCTCAAAGATTATGGTGGGCTCACCAAAAACGAACGTCACTTCATTTCTCATATCTTGGCCTTTTTCGCAGCCTCCGACGGTATCGTGAACGAAAACTTGACTGGTAACTTCGCTACTAAAATTACCATCCTGAGGCACGATGGTTCCATGGTTTCCGAATTGCTGTTGAGAATATTCATAGCGAAACATATTCGTTATTGATTGATACTTATGTGAAAGACACCAAGGCTTATCTCACGTGATGATGGGTTTCACTGCGACCTCGCTTGTCTCCTCTACTCTGAGCTAATACATCGAATTCTGTGCTGACCGTCTTTTGGCTGAATTAGGAGCTGAAAGACACCACAATGCTGCCAACCCATTCAAATGGATGGAAATGATCTCTCTTCAAGGAAAAACTAACTTTTTCGAAAAGAGAGTCGGGGAATACTCAAAGAGTGGTGTGGGAGTTGATGCTAGTGATCAAGAATTTAGTTTAGACGCTGACTTTTAAGCGACTTTCACTTGTCAATTATGTATAGATGTCCCATTTTTGTATCATACTTACTAAGATCTTAGAGTTTATAATGTTTCATAGTGATAAAAGTTTAAGAAAAATGACTATAAATCTTCCAACATTTAATATTTGACATACATGATCTTTCTGTGACGTTTGAAGGTAAATGTGCCCCGATTAGATCTGCATTTTCTAAACTTGGTCATTTATAATATTTAATTTCAATGAATTACAATTAGCAGCATCGGTAGCATCTTGAAAGGATGCACACGGATTTTCTTTTCTTTCGTAACAATTCACTCATGATATTGCCAATCGCAAAGGTTTATGTTCTGAAAGATGGAGGAGAATCTGATCTTGATTTAGGAAATTATGAACGATTTCTTTCTATTCAGTTGACATCTGATCATAACATCACAACAGGAAAAATTTACAGAGACGTGGCGATTACACACGATGTACATAATTTCAATGAGGAAGTCAAAATTGTCATAGTTGAAAAGTATACAGGGTTGCAAGATTCTTATTTAAGCGTTATCAAGACAGTTAAGGTAAGCGAACATAAACTGTATCGATTCTTGGAGTAGGTAACTTTAACTGAATACTAATGATGGTGGATCTTTTCATTCCAGTTCAATCTGATCAGCACGCTACAATTACCTGCGAGCGCGACCTCGATCTCATTTGGGTAGAAGCTGCAAAACTTGAGAAAAAAACAGGAACAGAAGCAGTAGACGAATATTCAGAATCAGCTGATGATTACGAAACTGCGTGGGCCAAGCTAAAATCTGCTGACGGTGTTATTGTTCCTGGTGTATTTGGTAACAGGTATGTCAAAAATCTTTTACACATTATCTTCTTTTAGTAGCTTCTCGAATTCGCTTATACATGCGTGCCTTTAAATGTAACCGAGGTTTCCTTGGAAAGGTCCTTGCAGCTCAGTACTGCCGTACTTGAAATACTCCTTTCTTAGGGATTTGTCTCGGTTTTCAAGCTATTGTTGTTGAGTATTGTCGAAATGTTTTGAATTGAAAGGTGCAAACTCTACATAATTTGATGATAAATGTGCTCCAAACGATGTTGTAATGTTTATGCCTGCAGTCGACAAAGAAAATATGGGTGGAGCTATGAGGATTGATTACTCAAACAAACTTGATAAAAAATGGGCGCGTCATGAAATTAATCGAACGATTCATTGGTTCGCAAAGTATGTTTTATACGCTTCGAGAGAACAAAGATCGGAAATCATATGCTCCTACTCATATAAATTATATGATACAAAAATGAGTATATAGACCAATCTCGAATTCGGAATTCAGAAAAAAAATAATATCGATTTCAAACAGAAAACCCCCCATTCAAATTGTATACATAAAAAAAGATGTTCTCGATTGAAATTTTTT
>Ga0209092_10003514_pt1 | contig 13569 bp, 15 predicted proteins | sample FraStrMetagenome_FD_187446 | JGI IMG/M metagenome (GOLD analysis project Ga0209092, IMG submission 187446) | Marine eukaryotic phytoplankton communities from Arctic Ocean - Fram Strait ARC3M Metagenome (SPAdes) (version 2) | ecosystem: Environmental > Aquatic > Marine > Oceanic | place: Fram...
CAATTTTAAAATGGAACCAAAAAAAGAAAAAACAAAACACGACCAAAACATCTTTGCAATAAGTATTGTAAATGATTTAAGCTTTTGTAAATTTGTGATTTTGTCAATCATTGAAGGAAAAAAGTGAGATGAGGAGGTACAAATTTGAAAACTTACTTATCGCATTTTTTATTAATAAACAGCAATATTGTTTGTCAATTGTAGACGGAAAAAAGTAAGATGGGGAGGTACAAATTTGAAAACTTACTTATGATAATTTCGATAAGTAAACAGCAATCTTATTTGTCAAATATAGACGAAAAAAAGTGAGATGAGGAGGTTGAAGTTGAAAATTTACTTATCGCGATATCGATAAGTAAACAGCGAAAACAAATATCATCTCAAAATCTGCCAGAGTGTGCTTTTTAAAACAAAAATCTGCCAGAGTGTGCTTTTTCTCTAAATTTTTGCACGCAGACGTTAATTTTGAAAATAATGTGTTCGGATTGGCTGAGCGAAATTGCCACCCCAGATGCAGAGGTGGGATATAATTGATTGCCAATTCAATTATTGGCAATTAATTGGAATTGTAATAGGAATTGGGTCTTGGCAAATAATTGCAATAATTGAATGGTTTTTTTCCTATACAGGCCACTGTAGAAGCTAACGAACTACCGGACTATAATTCGTAATCCTATACTACAAGATTTATTAATAACAATAATTGGATAATTGGTCAGTAATTGTATTTTGCGTAGGCGTAAATCTCATATTGCAAAAAATAATAATAATTATAATTGTATTAATAATTGTAATTGCATTTTTCTTCGTAGGCAATAATTGCAATTATGATTTTATGTAGTAATTGATTGCGTAATTGATTGTGAAGTTATCTTTGAATACCGATAATCAATTGTTTTTTTCTACTTCCAAATGAATTGTTCCCACCTCTGCCCGGATGCTACATACTACACAACGCTTCGATCCCATAAATAGATAATTTTTGAAACAATTGGATGACCATCGTACATATGACAAATATTATCACAGCTCTAATTTCTCTGTTCGTCACGTTGTCAAGCGGAAAGTGTAAAGTTACGTACATTTGTGTATGTATGCACCGGTACAATTTTTTTTCGAATTCGCTTTCATGTGTGTACATTGCCTTTCTTTTCGACACATTCTGCTGATATGCCATAAACGAGATTCTGCTGATATGCCATAAACGAGAAGTTTCTCTTTAGTCATTGCAGAAAAGTTTGGATCGCGTTCTTCCATTGCATCCACCACCATGCCGGAAGGAAGATCCAGCTCCGTATCGTTCAGTGAAACCCCGGATTATCTCATGGGTGAAGATGATCACGGGGATATGTACGCCGAACCTCCGATGGGGCCACGGTTCCAAACGCACGATCCTGAGTTCGGCAGCATGACGCTGAGCCGTAGGATCGCCAGATTTCTCAGTAGGTACAAATGGTATTACCCCGAACGAGACAATCCCAATGTATGTCTGGATGAGGCCTGGCACTTCTTTGAGCGCGTGACTCTTCCACGGTATTTTAGCGATGAGATATCGAACAAGACTTCTGGATATGACCGTGCGGCTCAAGGTGAAACGAAGCGTGCGACGTCGTTGTATCCAGTGTTGAAGACACCTCAGGAGGAGTTGGCTGATTTTGGACTTGGTGCCGGGCTTTACTTCGCTATGGCACGTGCCTTATCAGTTATTCTGTTAATCGGTGGGCTGGTTAATTCTTATGCTTTTGCATATTACAAGAGTGACAAATACATTACCTATGATGGAGCTATTAATGAGACATATTACAGTATAGAGAATTGCGAGTGGGATGGAAATAGTGTCTGTTCAGATGGTAATTTCACCCTGACGAATGAATATAAAGGCGAATATGAACGGGATGATTTATTTGGCTTTCTACTTCAAGGAAGTGCGATTTGTCCAACTACAGTATATGTCCCATGTTATGAATGCTTGCATGATGAAAACTTTGAACATTATAACAAAACTTCGTTCGATCAACGTAGGTTGTATATCACAAGTCCGGAGGCATCTTACTTCTTCTTGAAGAAAAATAATTGTAAAACTAATGACTTGGATCATGGCATACTCACGTTCGTGAGTATGATATTTGTGATCTTCGCTGTTATTCTCCTGGGAAAGTATATGCTTTTGGCTGAAACGAGATTTGATGAAAACGAACAGGTAAGATTGTATGACCAATAGATTTTTAATACATTTATTTATCTTATTTCCAAACTCTTTACCTTATGTAGACGGCTCAAGATTATAGTATTATAGTTAGAAATCCACCAAATGATGTGACTGATCCGGATAAATATTGCAACTACTTTCAAGAACTGACAGGTCATCATGTTACTGTAGTAACGATAGGATTAAACAACTTTAAACTCATCTCTAAATTGGTGAGTATTCTATTTTAATAAATATTTGAAGCGCAACCTAAAAAGGTATAACTTTATTTTATAGACGGACCGGAGAAGACTATTGCACAATTTACATTTCAGGAGAGTTGAACGATCAGGTTTCACTAAGCTTGTAGAATTCAAGTTTCATGATTTGGGTTTTGGGAAGGCAAATGCAAAGGAAAAGGATAACAACAAAATAACAGAATTTACCGGAAATGTAGAGTTGGATTATTCGGAGACATTTACTGATGAAGATATTGAACAAGAAGAAAATCCAGGGAATAGAAAACTGATGGCGAAGATAGTTAAGCTAGAAGCGAATATTCGTGAACTTTATGAGGAGGACTATAAAGCTGTAAAGGTACACTTGATATTAATAATTTTTCTCGCAAGTATATCGGAATCTTACCATTTAATTGAAAGGTTTTTGTCACTTTTGAAACAGAACTTGGACAACGTACTGCGATTGAAAGCTTACAGCGAGCTCATGATATAGAACGAAATAAAGAAGAAGGTGATACGTCCACGGATGCATTAAAGTTTTATAATATATTGCCAGTGTTAGACGAACCTGTTGAACCGTCAGCGATTCGATGGCAAGACATGGGTGTCCCAAAACGAACGAAATTCACGCAACGAGTAGTTTCTACCTTTCTCGTCGGGACTTTGATCAGTCTAGTAGTTATGGCCACTAAGTAGGTTTGGATAATTTACTGATATTGATATTTCACTTGTTTTAATTTATTTCCCCATATTTTGTAGGATGATCAACCAAAACTATAAAGGCATCGCATCGTTCTTTGTCAGTACGATGAATGTAGTGGTTCCTTTCCTTTGCAGAATTATTAATTATCAAGAATCCCACTCCACAGAAGGGGGTGCACAGGCTTTCTTATGTAAGTCTTCTTTCTTAGTTTTGTTTCAAAACGCTTCCTTGTCTCATTTGAAATATTAGATTCAAAAATAACTGCCGTGCGCTGGGTCAACACTGCTATATTATTTACATTGATCACGCCTTTTCAGCAAACGCTCGACCAAACGGGCTTACTTGCAAGCATAGTTCTCTTGTTTATGTCAGAGGCGATTACAGCGCCATTTCTCAGCTTTCTTGATTTAGCGAGCAACGTTAAAAAGCACTTAAAAGCACCTCGCTGCAAAAGTCAAATCGCCATGAACAATTGCTTTCGTGGAACACCTTATTTTCTAGCAGAAAGATACACCGATGTGACAAAAGTGTTATTTGTAACTTGTTTTTATTCGGTACTGCTCCCAGCTGGATATCTTCTTGGATCGGCAACGTTGATGATTTATTATCTTTCCGATAAATTTGCAATAATGCGTACGTGGGCACCCGCTCCTGCACTAGGTTCTCAATTGTCTCGTTGGTCACGTTCGTTCTTTCTGCTGTCTATTATTTGTATGGCTGTGTTAAGTGCTTACTGGGTAAGTAAATGAGTATTATTTGTAAAGGCATATGCATGTCCACTCAGTATCACCCATTTCAGTGGAGCGGTTTTCCTTTTGATGACCTTTGCGAAGTCTCTGTCCAAGAACAACAAGCATTTAAGGTAACAGTATTGGATCCCTTAGCCGAGTCCATGAACACAACGGAATTTTTAATTACTTCCAAATTTGAAACCGAGGATAAAGAAGTGAACCGCTTGAATAAAGTCGTTGTCCAAATGAATGCTTACAAATTTTGCGATCAAGACTATTTACGTAATTTAAAGTTCCCCCCTAGTACCTTTTTGTACGAGGACGATTGGATGCAAAGTAATCAAATATTATTTGTGGAGCTATTTGGTTGGATATCTGTTGCTTGTATTTGCGTGGTGGCATATATTCTTATTGGAAAAAGATTTTTGGCCATGGCACAAAATCCTGAAGATACGTTGAATGACACCAAGGATCAATTTATAGATTTTACTTGTGTTTCTGAAATCTACGCTTATATTCCTCAAGTCATTGACGAATGTTTTCAATATCCACTGTTAGCGTGCGACTTGGACAATGTAGACGATAACCTAATTTACTGGGAAGATGGTGATAGGTCGTATGATTATTGGAATATGATGTATGACGTTCCTGGTGAGTATTTTTTCTGATCCCCTTGAAATGTTATCTATTAATTTTAAATGTTAAACTCGATGGATAGGATGGGCTCCACACAAGTCTGACCAGAGATTATCAAGAGTATCGGGAACAATTCCGGATAATATCGAGAATGTAAACACTTTTGGCAATAAATCTCCGGTGTTCAGTGTAGTCGCCCATTATCCTCCTTGGGACAGAGAAGAATAGTCTCGTCATATTCGATAGTAATACATACTACTGACGAAAGCGAGAAAGTATTTTTTTGTCCAGATGTCATTTTTCTTCCTAAATTAACTTATTCTTGACCGATGATATTAAACATTATTTAGCGAGATGAAAACTAGCGTAATACATAATTACAAGTATTAATAATTGTTCAGCTGTAGGTTGCTGGAATATTTTTGGACTTTGATTCAGATATTCATTATGATTGTTTTTGTAGCTAGTATTTCTAGTGCTCTCTCAACGTCGTATGTAAGGGATATGATTTTTGCAATAATGGTAGCGCAGTGGGGATTACGAAAAAGAAAGTTCTGCCTCACGCCCGCGCCCGAACCGCTAATTTATAATTTACATGTATACAACTTCGTATCTGTATCTTTCTCATCAAAAGTCAGTCATCCATGACAGAAGAAGAATCCTTGCTGACTCTGCAACACATACACAACACACAACACACAACACACACACCCTACACACTCACAAAATGATCCAATAGTTGCAACAACACCATGAAACTTCACCAAACATCCACCTTCGCATCCATCGCGATCATCCTTGGCTTATCCGAAGGATTCGTACCGTCACACACAGGAAATTCCCATCGAAACAACCTCGTCATCTCGAGCACGGCCACTCCCGTACAACAAGGAGAAGATACTGCCACTCATTCGAACAGCCTGTTATCACGAGATCGATACATAGCCACCAACCGTTTTGCGGTCCGGGCCAATGCCGGTCCTAAATTTGAAAAACGATGGTGTGATCGTAAGAGCCGACTCGCGGAGTTGGAGGGGTTTAAATACTTTCATTTGATGCGTCGTGTGACTTTGGATGGAGAGGGTGGGACGTGTGTGTACGATGAGGGTGCGGATGGGGAAAGTGCGTTTGGGAATTATGTGTCGTTTACGATTTGGGAAAAGAAGAGTGATTTTGGTGCCTGGTTGAATGGTGATGCGTTTAAGGAGGCGCATGGTGGGAATACGATTGGGGCGTTTTTGTCGACGATGATCCAAAGTGCGATGGTGTTACGTGGGGCACCGAAGCCTGCGTTTTATGATGGGTTGTTGTTGCAGAGTAGTGAGCCTGAAGTGGATGACTCACGTGCCATTGTGAATGGATGGAGAACAATGGAATCCAGTGGGGAAGAGGTGCTCCCGGCAGAATGTTTTGTGGCATGTAATCAATTTTTTGTTCCTAGCGAGAATGCAATTCAATTTGAGCAACGATGGGCAAACAGGGAGTCTAAATTGAAGGAGTGTGATGGATTTGTCGCGTTTTCCATGATGAGGCGAGATGGGAAGGCCAAAGGTCATGGAACAAGTCCCGTGGCGGAGAATGAACCTACCTATTTGAGCACCACTCTTTGGAGGGACCGAGCAGCATTTGACGCGTGGAGGTCAGGAAATGCATTCAAGCAGGCGCATGGAAGTAACCAGAAGACCGAAGGTGATGCAGAAGAGAAAAAAGCAGCCCCCTTGTGGAGCCGGCCTCCTGAACCAATTTTTTACGAAGGCACCCTTGTAATTACTAGTGAAGACGGAGCATAGAGTAAAGTAATAGTTCCGTCTCTTAATTTTTGCTGAATGACTTGATAAACTTATTTACGAAGAGGTAGAGTAGTAATCTTTTGCTCCTGCTATCGATAAACTTAATCACTCTTTTTAAAAAGTAAAGTATGTGATTGGATTCAAGTTAAACGAATACAAACGTATACATCGATTTCTAGTTGATGCAACCTCATTTGGAATCAATTAGTGACTTCTACATAGTTAAACCCATTACAACAATCATTTGCAGCGTAAATAATTCGTTGCTCGTGTTACTACTGCGGATAGATGTTTAATTAATACTTCGGAGTAAGAAGTAAAGGTAATAATGAACAGTGCTACTTTATCTGACGTCGCAGAATAAATTATGCTGTATCTCTAGTTTTACCATCAATCATGATTCACAAAACTTTAAAAAGAAGAAAAGATGTAAGTTGGGATACGAAAAATAAAATATGCTTCGAAATACAATACTATATGAATAATAATAGGCAATGAAACATTACAGAATCGTACCAGTACAAACAATACCTCTTGATATGGGGTGTAGATTTATAATTTGTGCTTTTGTTAGCGCCTAACAAGGTCCATTTCACCAGCTTTGAAGTATTGTATTGATAAGTGATTTTCTGATTTTTCAACCACAATCACACGTACTTATAAAAATACAAAATTTACGCGAATGCAACGGAGCAGGAGCAGCCTTATGATCATTACTGTTCGCATAGATACACAAAAAACAACATATCTAAACTACTCAACAATACAGCACCTTATGCGAGGGGATTACTTTTTTTCATCTGTATGCTTTTATTTTGTTAACTTCTATTTTGTAGTGTGAAGATTGGGTTTGGAAATCAATGAATATTACCATTGAAGGCAGACACCGTATTGAGGGATGAAATTCAGTATAATTTCGCCTTATCTTGTGTTTCTATCTTAGATTTCATGAACCAAAGCAAATTTGATCCATTGTGACGAGCTAAACTAATTCTAAGCGAGGAATATTACATTAATCGGGTGAAGGTGATGATGAAGATGGGCAGGTTGGTGAGGAAATTAAGAGGAGATTACTGGCACGGCAGCAGATTCTCATTGATCGAGAAATTACTTGAAATGAAAATAAGACTACAAACAACTTATCAATATTTGTGTTGTCTATATTGTGGTGTTAAGATTTTTGATGAGTGTACAGGGTTATTTGTTCTAAAGAATGGAATGAAATCGATTATTACACTGATAACACTGAGTGTGATTGTTCAATGTTTTGTTTCCTGAGGGGATTTGCTGTACCTGGTATTCAGTATTCAGTGTGCAGTAGCTCATTACTTAGCTCATTATTTAGCTCCAATTGAAACTAATTTAGTTTCAAATCAGTTTTAATTGGTTAGAGGTTAGTGCTGTGCTTCTTTACTCCACATGTACAATGTACAACATGCATTCATTCGTACATACAACATGTACTCGAGCTAGAGATAACGCCAATACGATAAATTATTCTTACTTGAACCCGCATCCACAAAGATCGCTACGACATCACTTACGCAGCCAACACCTTGCGCAACAAAGCCAATCACACGCAGCGAGTAACGACGAACCCCCGACACCCTTCCTTCCTCTCCTCTTCCCACTATAACACCATTGTCATATAAACATATATACATAGTAACAATAATCAAAATGGCCCGTTCCGTCTTCACCTTCCTCGCCCTCCTCTTCGTTGGTGCATCTGCCTTCGTTGCCCAGCCCAACCGTGCCAGTAAGTGTTGTCTGTGTGATGTGAAGATGGAGAGGAAAGCTAGCTGCGTCGACTGACGTTGGTGCAAACAGTTCGTCCCGTAGGATTCTACGATGAACTGTTTACAAAGTCTATTTTCTTGTAATACAACTTATTTTTCGATGCCTTCTCACGCAATTTCTAATGAATATGTGAATTGAATTTTGTGATATGACAGTGGTCCCCCGTGTCACCCCCTCCATGCACAAGGAGGCTGCCCCCTTGACTGAGGTTAAGATGCTTCCTATCGATGCTGCCTCTTCCCAGATGATTGCCTCTAACGTATCTGACTTCGGAGGATACCTTTTCCCCGTATTCGGAATTGGTGCCTTGGCTGCTCTTATCTTGTTCCTCAGCCCTCCTCTTGTTGACGAGTAAACAGTTTGACTATGATAAGCTAATTTAAATTCAAGGTGATGCGGTGCAGATCGTATTGATTAGAGAAACAGACATTCTTCAAAGTTTTGAAAGAGTCTGCGTCGATGCGCCTCTTGGCGTTTTTGTCTTCTTTGAAATGAACAAATCAGGGGAGAGATGAATATAGTAGTTAATGGCTAGGACATTTTCTTTACTTACTTTCAAAGATTCTTTTCAGTTTTATAATTAGATTAGTTGATCTGCTACGAGCAGTGATCATGTTCGATGTGGATTAGCGTCGCCAAATATCAAGAAAATATACACTCAAGATGGTGGTGTTTGACGCTGTAGTAGCAGATACTTTTCATTATTTATTTGTCAATTTTCTAATCATATCCTTGAGATGGACAAAGTTTTACGTTGTAGGTGGTCGGTGACTGCACCATCACATCTCCCATCTAGTAAATGAGAGAGAGAGAGAGAGTTTATCAAAATGACTATGACAACATACAAATTAATTGAGGGAAAAGAGGGTAATTTTAATTTGATCAAAATTACTATCTACGTTGCACGTGTACATGTAAGCCTTTTTCTGGAATGACAGGGACCATATAAGGGTGTCTAAGATCGATCCCGTGCTTCCCTTTTTCAAATTGCTGCCCCATTGAAAACCTATAACGTTGCAATAATAGTGACAAAACCATCTTGCTCTCCAAAAGTGCTAGATATTGCCCAAGACAATTTCTGGGTCCATCAATAAATGGAAGAAATGTGTAAGGCTGGTGTTTGACGTTGCCATTCACAAATCTATAAGGGTCATACTTAAGCGGGTCGGGCCAGTAAATAGGATTATGATGAACTGACTGTATATTTATCATGATTGTCGCGCCCTTGGGCACAACAAAATTGCCCTGCAATGGTATGTCTTCAACCGCACGTCTTGTTACTGTTGGCACCACGCTGTAAAGACGTAACGATTCTCTGAGTGCGCCCTCGCTTAAACCTAATTTGCTAAGTTCTTCTACTCGATCGGGAATATTACTTGATGACATATTCAGCCAGTCTTTTGAATTATCAAAGACTGAGCTAGCTTCTGATACTAATTGATCTTCTAACGTCGTGTTATCATTAATAATGGAAAAGAGACTCCATGTCAACATCGCGGCACTTGTTTCGTGACCAGCCAACATAAAAGTCTTTAACTCATCACGTAACTGAACAACAACAGTACGGGGCAGCTCTGCCTTCTTCACGAGAGACGAATCGTGCTTAATAAGTGCAGTAAACATCTTTGACAAGACGTCGTTTATATTTTCGTTGTTGTGATTAGACCAACGGCGGTGAATGAGCGACTCGACTGATCGAATTGAGACAATTAGTCTTCATTCATTCAAAAAAAGGACAAAAAATTGATTAAATACGAGATGAACTCACCATAGCTATTTAACTTAGCAACAGCTCTTAAATGCTTCCACCAAAATGGAAGAAAAAAACAATATTCTCGATGAGGATGCCAAACACGAATGTTTCCTTCTTCAACAATTGGAAGATACATCTTTGCGAAGGTCGTATTAGATTCCTCCGCCTGTGCATAAAAACCATTCCATGAGACCCTTCATTCTGTGAAAACACATACAAAAGGTACTCACCGGTAGACTGAAAAACGTCTCACTTATCACCTGCAACGTCAGATGTCTCAATAACTCGGATAAGTCTACCTCCTTACCATCCTCAGAATGTTCATCAAGTATCCGAAACAGTCTTTGAACAGCACATAGTGTAATACGTGGAATATCTTCCAATACATTAATTCGCAAGACACTTGAAATGCTCAATCGTTGACGCATCCAACTCTTGCCTTCCGAGGTGACAATGCCACTACCAAGGATCGGCATAAAAGGCTTGTACGCAAAACCAACATCCTTTTTAACGCTCTTTATCTTTGATTGAAGAACACTTCTCAAATGCGTAGGATGCGCTAATGCAATGCAATTTCGACCTAGCAATGTGTACTGATATATCGGTCCGTATTCATCATGCCAGCGTTCCATGAGGTCCCATGGCACACTTGTTAAAAATGAACGAATATTTCCGAGTAGCGGAATTTCAACTGGTACATGCGGGATAGGTTTTCTATGTTTATGTAGAAGCCTGTTGCGGAAGTGAACAACTATCACGAAATTGTAAAGAAAACAAAATATCAAAGTTTGCATTGTGGATTGAAAAGTTACATTGTCCTTTCGTCGAAGCCAAGAAGTCATCTCAAATAAATGCAGTAATTCAACAACATTTATTAAACTGTAGATGGTGAGCGCTATTGAAAGAGCAAAAACAGAGTTCGACCATAGAAAAGAAATGGAGGAGGTGTGAATTTTCCTACACGAGATGCGTAAACATGAGTATAAATAATCGGAAATTATTATTTTAAATGAATAAGATCCGATTATAGTACTCACTTGTTCATTTGCAGCTGACCAAGCCATTCGCCTGCGTTTCCGCCGCCTCCCATGTGTTCTTTTGGTGGATCAAATTTGTGTACATTTTCATAATCATTAAATTTATCGGTATGCAGTACATCGTCGAGATTATCCCACCACCCAGTACCGTCTGGTAAAAGCCAACGATGCGCAATTAGTCGAAACCATGGTGACCACAATGAGTTCTTATTTCCTTCCGTAATCGTTGTCTCGTCTGATGCTACTGAAAGCAAATGCAACAATTGTTTCTTGCTGACCCACTGAACTGCCTCCACTTCATCAGGATGAGGATTAATAGTTAACGAATCCTTAGGAACTTTAATGAAAAGCACGTAATCAATCTCATGCTCGCCCTACGCACAAACACACGCATGAACAGAAATACGTCAAAACAATTCCAATGAACCCTACTAAAGTAAGAAACGCGATACTTACCCACGGTGAATCCTTCCCATGCGTCACAGTATCCGCAGCCCAATAATGCAACCTAGTCAAAAACTTAAACTTCTCCGCCGGAACCTGCTCGGCTGGAATCCCCAACTCATGCCACAACTTCCTCACAGCCGCATGCTTCACCCCCATCACACTCCCATCCGCCACATCCTTCGGACCATCCACCTCACTCGGCTCCAAACCGTGCAACGGATGTGAACAGCAGGTATTCGTCCAAACATACGGAAAGGTGATCTTACTCGAGGCACGTTGCTGCAACAATAACTCATCTTTTTCGTTGAACAGAAACACGCTAAAAGCTCGATGAAGAATTCCTCGAGGCTGTTCGTCATTGAAGACGTGAGAATCTTTCTTGGATGCGCTCCCTATGACGTTGTCTTGTTCGTCCAGTACGAGTACCGTGTCCTTTTGCATGAATTGTTCTTGTGTCATGGTCTCGCCGGACCAGGCGGCGGTGTTGGTAGGTGTCATTTTTTCAGGTTTTTGCAGGTTTTGTGTCAGAGTTGGAGTTGGGGCAGGAACATACGGTGCGCGTAAAATGTGTATATTGGAGTTGGTGTGGTTTTGTCGTTTGTCTCCGGACGAATGGTGTGTGTATGTAATTTAGAAGGAATGGCGTTTGTGCTTTGGATTTTTGTTTAATTTTTAGCCAATTTTGTGAAATGAGCAAAATTTTTGCGCGCTTGTTATTTATCGCACGAGGAGAGAACAGTTGGACAAATAGACATCGATCACTTATAAGAAGAGTAATATCAATTACGTGGATGGCATAATGTACACAACGCATACCTATGTCTATATAACACGCGCATGATTAACGAAAATTGTTCAGAGAGAGAAAAATTTGCCCTCATCCCTCATCCCTCATCCCTCATCGAAAGCATTGCACATATTCAAAATCTTAATAAAATTTCTACAGGAAGCACGTTTTTATTTAAAGACACGTTGTTCCAAAACGACAGCAAAACAGGAATCAACTCGATCCACAGCATAGCCATCATACAAATCGAGCAACCCAAACCTTCACAATGACCCCATCTTGGTTTGGAAGTAACCCTGTGAAGGAAGACGCAGCACCACAGCTTGTAGATCCTCAGCCAAATACCAAACCGGACACACAAAACGTGAGCCCTACAAGTGTTGCCATGGATCCTAGCGCTAAAAGTATTTCAAAGCCATTGGCTTCATCAAACAATAATCAAGGAGTTGATTCAGATAATGGCGAGAAGAAGGAAGCTATCGAAGCGAAGCAAAAAAAGAATATGACACTCTTCTCCCGTTTCTTTCGTGACTGTTACGCACCGGAGCTTCCAGACGAAAGCAAGGATTTGAAGAGCAAAGAACAGATTTCTAATGAAAGGCGTGAAATGGCGACTGAAGAAGTAGTTGCCCATATGATGAAGGGATGGGATATTACTGAGAAGCCTTGTAGTGTGTGCGGCATTCCCCTGATGAATAGGTATGTCTTATTAAATACACGTGTTGTTATGTTTATGTGATAAGTTTCTCAAAGCTGTCGCGATACCTTTGTTCCGTAGCCCGGACAAGTTGCACACTGAATGTCCGATATGCGGTCCAGCAGGGTCGAAGGAAAAGAGTAATCTTCTCGGAATGCAGTTAGCTCAAGGGGCAACTTCCAATGTCGCGTCGAGTACTCAAACTCAACCTAAGTCATCGAAATTGAGTGATCAAAATCTGAACAATATTGCTGGGCAGGTTTCTGATAAACCCACTCCCATGACCTTAAGTCTTGACCTACCTAGTGATTTTGATTTTAGCAATAGTGTTGCTGTTGAGGGGCTGCTGAAGCATTTGCAGACTAAACAAACCAATGCAGTTGTTGGAAGAGGGATGTCCTCCCACCTTTCTTCCGGTCCAGCGAATAAAACTACGCCAAAACCAAGCGCGAGTTCTCGTCAGAATTTTTCTCAGCCTTTCAATACTCGCCAGAGTGGTGCGCCTGTATTTACACCCTCACCTTATGCTACAGGAAATTTGCAATATACTCGCATCCCACCTTCTCACCAGTTCACCAACCCACCTCCTCAACAGCAAGTGCCTCCTCAGCAGTTCGTTAACCCACCTCCTCAGCATTCCGGTAACGCACCTCCTCAGCAATTCGCTCAACCCGCAGTTCAATCACATCATAATACTATGTATGGATATAGCCAAGATGATGGATCAACCCATATGCGTGAAGGTCTAATGAATACCCTAA
>Ga0209092_10003516_pt1 | contig 13561 bp, 3 predicted proteins | sample FraStrMetagenome_FD_187446 | JGI IMG/M metagenome (GOLD analysis project Ga0209092, IMG submission 187446) | Marine eukaryotic phytoplankton communities from Arctic Ocean - Fram Strait ARC3M Metagenome (SPAdes) (version 2) | ecosystem: Environmental > Aquatic > Marine > Oceanic | place: Fram...
TAATTATGAATTTATAACGGGGCTCAACTCAAACCCCAAGCGGCTCTAAATAGGGGCAAGTGCATTTTTTATTCCCTGTTTACAAATTAGATTATAGCACTATAAATATAACTTCTATTATTATTATCATTTAATGGTGTGATTATCATAAAGCTATCGATCATATTGTATTTCTCCAAATGGACTTTGAGTGCAGAAAGTTTGGAAGAAATAGTGCAAGATTTAGCCAAAAGTTCAGAGTCATCTTGCACATTTGGAAGGTTAAAGGTTTGCTTCAATGGAGACATTGCATATTGTCGGAGATTAGGCAGAGAATTCTGATCTAAGGTTGATCGAAGTTCTTGACGAACTACTGGTTCTATCTTGTATATCTCAACAGGTGTTTTTGCGACGGTGTTGTAACGAGAACTTTGCGTAGTCTGAGTTCCAGCCGGAGGTCCAGGTTGAGGTACGGATGTACCAGGTCCTCAAGTTCTTGGAGGTGGATCTGCTGATTCCTTCTGTAAAATTTTCTTCATGAGATACCTTGATTTTTGTTCTCCACTGATGTCCATAAAATAGAAATGTTTGGAGGAGGATAAATCCATCGGAAGCTTGCACTCTTTACTAGTAGTGATATTTTTTAAAGAACATAAACAGCAACCATTAATTTTCTGTTTTGGTAACCCATTCCATACTTTCTTCCATGGTTGTCATTATTTCATATCAATGTATTGGCAAAGTCTTCAGATAGCACAGAAAATGTCTACAGATAGAGCAATTGTTATTCAAGTATCTATAGCTTATGACAAACATCAAATTTTATGGAAGTGTTACGGAAGCAATAAATACAGGACAATCGGACCGATGTATACAAGATGATCAGAAGGCAAAAACTGTGGCTAAGGCATATTGGTATTAACATAGGGCATCGAATGCAGTATACTTCAGATAACCTCCTGTAGTACAACTACTATTCATGAAAAGGATAAGTGAGCCAACGAATCAAGGAACTTAAGTCCTCCTTGTACTTTTATTTTTTCCTTTCTAGAATCCAGTTGCCTCAGACAGAGAAAAAACTTCACCTTAATATTTCGAGACATCTTTGGAGCTCAAACTGATCAACTTTACAAAGATGACCCATGGCTGAAAGAACACTTAGTACAACGCGTTTGAAATATACTGAAAGGATACCAATGAGAGATCTTCAACATATTACTATTTTCTATGTGGTCTGTGAGTGGGATTGAATGTGCTGATAATCTTCATTGATCAAATTGTATTTCTGTTCTTGTATTTATTTCCATCAATGTATTTTATAATTTGCGCCTCGTAAAATAATGATTTGAAAATTTTTCAAAAAATATTAATCAAGTATACTAAACCTTGTTGTAAGCTTTAACGCAACTCGTGGTATAGTGTAGTTACCATGTATATTAAGGGCCATAGCAGCACAAATTAAAAATATATAACATAACTTTGTCAACTTTAATTCATCTTCTTATTGTGGAAAATCCAAAGACACGGCCTTTCAATTGTACATCAAGGTTGTTGTTCATTTTTGCTTTAATTTTATCTTTTGATGAACTTATAAGTTGAAATCAGGACACACAAACATATATTTTGGACACATAATACATTTTTACGTCCTTCGCCAGAATGTAAGGTAACTTCGACTGAGTACACATATCCTTTCATCAGTCCACTACTATGATAACACCATGAGTTAAAAAGTCCTCATAAATCTCCGAAGTAATCTATAAAAACTTGAGAATTCAAAAATGTCTGCTTTTATTGTTGTGATTTACATCACTTCAGAAGTATTTAGCCACGAATTTCTTTTGCAGATGTTTGCACCATCGCAGCAGTTGTGAATCAATCAGAACCTCTCATTCAAGAAAATAGAAAATTCTGCTACAATTCCGAATGCAAGTATGTTGTTGTAGTATGATATTATTTTAAGTGTCTAAATAGCTTCGTACGTCGACGGATCCTATAGTTTCACGCTCTGCGGCTTAAAAAGAATGGTAAACTCCACGTAAACGCGAGGGGGTAGCATCATGTAATGTGTAAACACAACCATGTGGCCCACTAGTCATTCCATTCTAAGCGACAGGACTAATTAAGTTATAATGCATTGGAATAAATTTGCAGACGCCAAAAAGAAAAAAAAAGAAAAAAAGAATGAATATCGATATGAGGTCGCTCGTGCTTTTCGCAACTTGTACTGACACGCTTGTATCGATTATGCCGTTATCCTTCGTCCTCAATCAAATCGATAATTTCATTCCGAACTGACCCATTCTGCTTTTGCAGTTTTCCATGTCCCCTACGCTTTAATCTCTTTAATGATTTTCGAAGTTCCATTTCCCTACTCATAATCAACGCTTCATTTTCCTCGGATATGCATAAGTGTGCAGCCGCCACCGATCGTACCTTTGTGGAATCGTAATCTTGCATCGGTATGTGCATTAATGTTGCCTTATCCATCGCCGTATCAATCTGTACTCCCTCCTTGATTTGCCCAACGATACTTACCATTGCCGCGATTGTCCTTGATCCGCATTCTACTTCCGTCTGTGCTCTACAGGTAATCCCCATCCATTTACATTTTGCTCTCGTTTTGGAGAATAACTTACTAATTGCTTTCGCCTCTTTTGAGCTTCCATCAGATTTTCCTAATGAATTGAGAATCCAGTATCTAGACCTTTTTTGTGTCTTATGCACCACTGCCAAACTCCAATGCCCTTGGTCTGTCATCCCGGTAAAAACCGGTATGAGGTAGACGCCATTTGGTTTCCTCATCATAACCTCCTTTGATCTGAATGCTGAAGCGAATTGTAACCAATTTTGTGTTTCGTTCCAATTATTTAAAAGAATTGAAATCGAGGTATTTGCAATATAAACCGATGAAGGTGCATTGCATCTGATGCATTTTATGGCTTTGTCCATAGTAGAACTATGCATCCATTGATGCCTTCCCAAGGTATGTGAGATATCCAATTGTACATCCTTCCTGATTGTGGTGCCTATTTTGTTGCAATGTTGTTGTTCAATATTCGTTTGACTGTCACCGCCAGTTTTACTCCCTGTATGTTTCTTATTGTACGATGTATTAAGCACGCGTTTGTTGATATCCTTCGTGTGCCGTAAATCGTCTTTCAGGAATTTGTCGATTCTGATAGTTGTTTCGTTTAATTCTTCAACTGCCTGACAAATTCTTTTCGAATTGTTATCTTCTCTGCAGGTAAGCCTGGTGATGCTCGTGCATATTGCTTTAATCATGGTTTTTCGATCGTCAGGTATTCCTTTTCTTTTCCGTGATGTAGCTCCTTTTTTCATTGAAACGTTATTGTTGCTCTCCTTATCTATCACTGAGAATCCCTCCGCTAATTTCTTAGACACCGTCGTGAAATTGATATCATTGGCATTATCATCAAAATGATTAATCAGGTCCTGTACAAATTCTTCTTTTTTCACAGCTTTGCAATTTTCCAAAACCTTTATACCCTGTTTCATCCCTGTTTGATGCCTGGAACATCGCTGACAATGTTTTTTCTCGCTCTCAATTTTGTTCGGCCTGAAATCATAGTTCCATATTTTGAAAGATGGATTGCAAGTGATGCCGGTGCAAAATCTTTTCCTTTTAATAATCGGGTTATTCTCTTTCTTGTTCGCAGACATGCATGAAGCGTCATCTTTGACCTCAGCTCTCTTTCTTTTCTTTTGTTTCTTTGAATTCGGTTCAAGCTTGATCTCATTTGGCTTGATATATTTGAATGATCCATCACTTAAGTCAAATTCTTTGCGAAATTCCGCTTCATAACCATGGCTGATGTCACCTACTATTTTGTGCAGACCTGCTATCTTAGCCACATATATCTGTTTAATTTCCTTCCATTTGGTCTCGTATTCCTTTTTCATCTGAGTACATACCGACGTCTCTGAACATAGCTGTGATACATTGTTGCTCATTCTTCTGACCTCCTTTTCTATGTTGATGTGCATGAATCCTAAAGGTATGCACATTGCCTCATTAAGCATAGAGTCCGACTGGTATGCTTTCTCTGAAATTGGTATAAATCCGAATAACATGCTGTACAAAGGGATTTCTGATTTAAGAATCTCATTCAATGAAACACATCTCTCCTCATTTAACCATTCCTCCCTGCTTCTATATCGAAATAACATTTCCGAATTGGTGGCTTTTGCATTCCCAAGTCTGTGCAAAGCTAACAAAGTTGATTCAATTTGCGTAAGAAATATGTGAGTTGTTAATTCATTTTGAGTTTGTGTTATATACTTGATAAAGCTATGAAGTTTTTGTTCACCCAGTCTATCCATTTTTTGTCGGAATGATTGCAGCTTCGGATGTGAGCAAAAAAGAAGAGCATGGTATCTGTTTCCCTTTATGTCGGTATTTGTTGTGCACCATTTACACGATGAGAGCCTAAGATTCCATTTCGAGTTGCTCAGGCTAGTTAAGCATGTGCTTTCCTCTGCAGGTGTATTCTGTAATTCCTTATTTATCCAGCCCTGCCTATACGTCGATGATTTATAAAGACTCCTGGTGTGAGTTCTAGAAAACCCACGGGAGGATCTGAACAAACATCTGTTCTCCTTAAGTTCATTCCATGATATGCTTGCCGAATCCATTATTCTCCAGAGTAAGCCTTGTGTATCCCTCTTTTTTAATTCTTTTATTCTAGCTTTTTGAAATGCCCTCTGCATTACTTCTGATACGTGCTTGTCTACCGCTCTTCCATCGCATGTCATAAAGAATCGTAACCCTGATGATGGCATTTCAATGGTATATCGTGGTTGTTGCTCCTGAAATTCGCGTAAATGCAATAGGTCCGCTGCTATGTCCGCGTAGTGATTACAACTAAGTAAGAAAAGATTTGGCACCAAGTTTTCATATCTTGGTTTTGATTTGATTTTCACTCCTCCATCGTCCAATTGATGCGAATCTACCTTAAGTATGGGACATAGATGATGATTGTCCCAGTACTTTACATTCCATTTTATCTCGGCATTATTATCTTCTACCTCCGTCCAGGTCTTGCTCATGCTAATGAAATAATTTTGTTGAGTTTGTTTGGTTCGAAAAAGGTTGCCCTTATTCTCTACCTCTCCCATCTCCTTCATATTGAATTCCAATCTCTCACAAATGTTCTTACTTATTCCAGAAGCTATTTTACGAATATACACTCTATCCCTGACAATTCTGTCCACCGTATCTCTGATCTTTTGTGCCGTGGACCGCACCGCTTGACTATCCATAATAAAAATTTTTGGAAATTTATGATGAAATAGTTCCAATCCTACACAGAGTCCTATACCCTCGCCATGTCCTATGTCCGCTGCAGAAGTTCCCAGATGTGCTGGAGCATGTGCAGCCCTTGCAATGATTGGTATGGCTGGCCTGCTAGCCCAAAATCCATCAGAAATGGTTTCTCCCTCCCGTAAGTCCAACAAGCATAATACTGCTGCTCCGGTAGTCGTATTATGACCTTTTCCACTTGTTTTTTCCATGTGTGATCCATCTGATGCAACAAAAACTGGACTTTTACTATGTAATATTTCGTCTACTAATTTCGTGTTGTTCTGCTTGTTCAACGTTCTTATAGCCGCAGTATGAACCTCTTTCGCTGTTAGCTTCCAAGAATCCTTTCCATATTCTTGTTGCAGTAAAAGAGATACATTAATGTATTTCCAGTTTTTTGGGTTTTTAATCTCCTTATCATGAAAAGATGACTTCGAATTTCCCTGCCATTCCCAACAATTGTACATACTCGAGATATCTTGGAACATTTTATTTTTGGCTTCCTTCAAAATTTTGCGAATCACATTCAGTGTAGTCGGAAGTTTCCATTCATCGGGAACTTGAACGTTAGGATGCAACATTCCATCTTTGGATATTGCATTCCTTAGAAAAATATGGAATTTGCTTCCGAGCGCCAACTCTAGATTTCTTGCATTACCTTCTCCTATTGAATAGTTGTGCATTCCATTATAGCGATCATCCCCAATTGTGCAGAACCTTTTTTGTTTGTTTAATATACTTAAAACATAATTTACAATACCATCCTTCCTATCTCGAATGTGGAACCCATACGCCGCAAGTTTTAGAATAGCTTTACCCATATAATTGAATGATATTGTGTCTGAAGGATTATTGTGCCGCATTTTAAATGCCGCCGTTCTGGCCCTCATAACCTCCGCATCTATCATATGCCCATTTAATCCTATTTCTATTTCCCTGGCGTTAGCTATTACATCCACGTCTACAAAAGACTTGAATCCGTATCCTCCTCTATTATCCTCAACGAACAAACTATGTCTGGCATCCGATTGAGACAAACCATGTCTTTTTATAACGTTTTGTACTAGGATCTCATCACATTCCTGTAGCTCTTTGATTTCATGTCCCATTTGCAGAGGTGCATAAGAATGCACGGTACTGCATAACATGTTCGAACATAATTTTTGGGCATCCATTTCCATATTATAAATGCGCAAGGTATTCATTCTACCCTTTATCTTATTCAGAACCTCCTGTGAACCGGAACATGGATCTCCGTTGAGTGTGCTTTGCATTCCTAAATGTTTGTGTGCTTTCGGTTTATACACATCTAAAATTTCCTGTTGTTTGATGCTATCTAATTCATGAAATTTTGTGAGTTGAAACACTTTTTGCAATTCCTTATTCTGCAAGCATATTTTATGAGGTACTCTCTCTATTTGGGGACCGTCTACCGTAAAACTCCACGCGATAGACTCAATAGGTGATAATTTTAAGGCTGTTTCTGCGGCTAAATTGAAATAGTGTATTTCGGATTTAGATCCCTTTCTACCTATCTTGGTGACTAAAGACAAATCACCTGCATACTGTATATAATGTTTCGTAGCCTGAATGACGTCTTCTTCTCTGAATGATGACGTGTAACGAGAATTGTCGTCACAGTATCCAATCCGATCTATTTCGACAGTCCCGTCTTCCTCATCGGTAATATGCATGCGATAGGCATCCTTATTCTTAGCCTTATTGATTAATTTTTTGGTATCTGCGTCACAGTTGTCTCTACTATTATCTAAATCTTCCAAGATATTACGCCAAAGGTCGTGCTTGAATTTAATCACTAAATTCGCCATCGTGGGGGAGTCCGGGTTCCCCTGCTCTAATCCGCAAACAAAACTAGCGTGACTGACTCCTTTACCCGTAATTATCTCTACTGTTTTTTCTTCCATTCCACTTGCCTTCATTTCTAAAAACCCCTGTTCCGGGAACCCGTTCACCCGCATAGCTGCTAAAAGTACCTCGACCGGAATCCGGTCAAAAAACTTTTCTTCGTCCTCATCCGTTTGCGAGGATGGAATGCCACTCTCTATACAATCTTCTCTCACTCCCTGCTCCACTCCCACCAACGTTGTACAACCTCGCCCTTTGATATACGCGGTAATCCCTGAGTGCAAGATGTTGGCTTTTTCAATGCCCGAGCTGGAAAAAGAGGTGCAAATTGCATTGATGAAACAATACACATCATGACATAGGCTGATGGGCCTATATTCGTTCACCCGGCCCGGTTTCGGGATGGGGAACCTCGCCACTGTCTTCAACCTATTTGGTACGTATCGCATGAGCAAAATTAATTTATTTATATGCAGGAGACATTCCTGCCATCGTTTCCCGAATCTTCCTATAACGGCCATGTGAAAGCCATTATATCTTGCTTTGCCAGGTACCGTTGAAAGCGATTTCCAGAATGATTCCTGAAAAATCGCATCATTTTCCATCTCGCCATGCCTGCCTGTAAGAAAAAAAGGGTAAAACAAGGCCTCATTATCCTTTTTAGGCGGTTGAAACAATTTTGCAGTATGACTGCCATGGGCTTTTACAAAAGCTTTTTTCAATTTTGACGATAAATTGGCTCCATTATGAACTAAATCCGGGATATCTGCTGTTGTGATCTTCCGCTCCGGATTTAAAACAATTCCCCGTGTCCCTAGTAGCCCGTCTGATTTCAATTTGGCGAAGGCGCAAGCTTCTGATGCTTTGGACGCTGCCATCCAATCACCGTGAAAATTTCCAGTGGCGATAAGCTCTTCAGTATCATTTTTACACTTCCGAAATGTCTGTTTGTTCTTATCCCAGATTTCCGTGTGAGTTGCTGGGACATCCCTGGCTTTTGGTAAGACCTTCTTGGTGAAAGCCTCTATTTTATTAACCTTCAAAAGATAGAATAGGGAATCTGCTCTGTATTTAACCTGTGCTTTACTCAGTTTAACTTCCAGTTTCCTCAACTCGTCCTTGGATGATTCTAACACATTCGAGGCTTCTGCTAAATGTTGCATCAGTTCACCTTCACGTGAATAATTCCATTTTAATCCGGCACAAGAAGTCCTCCATTCGGTAACACTACCATCAGCTAGAAACTCAAATTTACTGCACGCTGATGCCTTACAAAATCCCTGATTGCAGCCTGATTCCCCAAGCCAGCAATTAATTAGTTTTACTGTATTTTCCGATACACAGTTGAATTGTTCGTGCTCCACATTTTTAGATCCTGCTGCTGATCCGGAAGTATTGATATCACCATCGTTCGATCCTGACTGAGACTCTACTGCAGACATATGTTCCGCTCTTTCTTCCACTTCCCTCATATATTCAGAGCTAATATTTTCCGCCTTACTTTTAATTGCTTCTATATTCAGAGTCTTCGCCCAAGATTTCTCGATTTTACTGAATGCCTTAATTATATCAAGTGGGTTGGAAGGATCTAAATTGTTCGCGTCAAGTAAGCTAATAAAACCTTCTATCCGTCGTCGCTTCAGTTGTACATTCGCCCGAAGGTACCTTAATTTTGTGGCCAAAGGTAAATTCGAAAAAATTTTGAAATCACCATTTTTTAAACGAATGGTATTTCTCGTTGTGGCTCCTTGTGCTAAACAATCTGACTCATGCACCAACTGGAGAAATGTCATTACGTCCTGAACTCCCGCTTCAAATCTATTTAACAGTTGGCTCAATTCTGCCGCATGAGTCTCTGAAATTTTAACTAATTGATTTTGATTTCCACGGACATCCTGTTTTATCCCCGTTTCCCATAAGGATTTGTATAACTTCTTTATTTGAGTTTCCATGTCTGCTAAATAAAAATCTGTCGCTTCAGCTGAATCTCCGGTCAATTTTTGCACCTTTTCATAAAGCTGAGCATGCTCCTTATATCTTTTAGATCCTTTAAACTGAGTATCATCAAACTTTAAATTGCTTCTATCCTTCCCTGACCGTTTGATTTTAATTTGCGATAATTTATTGTACGCAAACCTAGTTAATGCCTCTCCCTGTTCTTCATTATTTTCGCCTCTACGAATATATGTGCATTGTATAAGCTTGTGATCTGAAGCAAACAGACTGTTGCCTAGTCCGTCTTTATCAATTTCAGCATTTTCTATAAGCTCCTTTGCTCGTTGATTGTCTGGGAAAAGAATATGATCAATTCCTCTGGCTCCTTTATGCCCAAATCTGGTTAGATATTGAGAGTTTGGACAATGATCCCGAACTATTGATGTATATTTGTCTCTGAAAGCTGCCACGATGCCGTTTGATGAATCATTTTTTAGCCTCGTTGTGCCGGAATTGTCCCTGTCCGTGACCGAGAACGTCTCTTGCATATCTCCTAAGATCATGATCTGCATGCCCGGAAAACGCTTTGCCCAAGCTTTATGAAGTTTCTTTACCAAGAATACCGTTGTTCGACGTAACTGCTCTTTACGTTGTTCCTCTTCCTTATCTGCACTACCTCCTCTTGCCATAGCATATATTGAAATGATTCCCAATTTCTGATTTTTTGCAAATTCAAAAGCAATAGAAGCAATCCTTCCATCTAATTTACTACTAAAATCTGCTATGACCTTTCCCCCCCACTTCCAAGAATCATATAACAATATTTGATGATTCGTCTCAAAACTGCAAATTCTTGCTGATTGAAGTTCGTTTTTCCGGCACGCTTTCCAAGCATTGAGGTTTCTTTGTTGATGCGCGAACGGTTCCTGAATACTAAGAAATGTGAATTTACCATCCAAAAAGAGCTTGGCTGCAATTCCATGATCATATTTGTTTTGGATATTGAAGCAGCCAATAACATCCCTATGTGTTTGAATGTGTTTTGTCTCCGCTTCTTGTACTCTTTTCAAAACCCTATGAAAATAAGCATTTCTATTTTTCACTATGTCCTTAGCTTTGTTTAATAATAGCGACTTTTTTTGTTCCAAGGGCACGGTTTCTAACGAACTTAACGAGGAAGCTTCAGAAATATCGGGTGTTATTTGAGTTAGACCGTTTCCCTCGAACTGCATGTCAATAATGCCTTCACCGTGTTTATTGGATAAGATAACAGGGGTGTCTTGCGAAGATGTTGTGCTAATAGACATGTCCGAACTATCATCCTCAATATAAATGGTGTCCTCCCGTACTTCTCTATTTACATCATGTCTGTCGAGAAGCTCTTTTATGTTATCAAAATGATAATGTATGTTACTTGCCTGCCCAGATTTCTCTATCGCATTCTTCGTATCATAGTATTCATCATGTTGAGAGCGTAGAAATTTGTGTCGAGAGGACAGATCCTCTGTATCGGGAGTAAACAGGTATTTATAGTAGTCCCTATTTTCTTTCGACGACATGCTGCAAATTCCCTACGATGTTCCAAATAAATTAATGTTGACCCAGTTATTTCTTTGATTTTGATTTGGTATTGGCAAAAGGTGCCAGCCAAATAGAATCGGTAGAAATACTGCTATCAGAGTCGTCGTCTAAAATATCCGACAGACGACGGTTTTTAATTCGAGGACGTTTGCTGGAAAATTTGATGAACGGTTTTACAATGCTTACTATCCTTCTCTTACTAGATTCTTTAGTGTCCGCAATAATTTGATCTTTTGATGGACTGTGGTGATCAGCGAATTGCGGGGCGTCCGGTAGAATATATGAAGGAGGTGATTTGTGGATACCTATGATGGTATTCTTATGTTTGATAACCAATTTTGCTGTCCAATCTCTTATAAATAAGATTCTGTTACCCAAAGCTAGCAATTTATCCCCTGCTGAGTCCGAATAGTTGCACTGTGCAGAGAGAGTATCGAATAAGTCCTTATTCTTAACTGATTTTGCGAACACCTCTTTTAAATGTGCCCTATAAGCTATGGTTTTAGCTATTTCTACAAAAGTGCGACTAAAGTGTATCCTCTCTCGGAGTATACCAATAAAGGTTTCTTTGCGTATCCCAGCTGGATTAAAGATGAAATAATCTTTTTGATTGAGTATTTTGAAAATGTGAGGAAAAAGGTTCAGGTACCCCACTATATTATACCAAAATAAATTACACCGTTCCGCTAGATATTGCCAATGGGATTGATCACAGCTTGAATACTCTATACCCAAAGAGATAAGTTGATCTAGATTGAATGCGATATACGGACTTTCCTGAATTATATCCAATTGATGACGCAGACGGAATTCCTTTAAACAAATAGATCGGAGTTCCTTCTGAAGCCACATTAATCCCGTTTTCTGACTGCGATTTATAACTAATGGGTCTAATTTCTTATTCCGTGGCTACTGTATTGTTGAAGAACCTTGACGATGGATCAATTCTAATAACCAAACTAAAAACTATCCCTTTAATCACTGGATTTTTCTGGAATGTGGATAAGAAGCTGGTTAACTCAGAGAAATCTCTAGATAGGATACTGATGGTAATTTCGAGCGCAAGTTCTATGATTCCAAAAGTGTTGGTTATTTGGTGTTTCCGCACGATCGTGAGCAATTTATCCCTAGTAACGTTTTGTTGTTGATACGCGACTGAAAGAAAATGTACGCCTGCTTGAAAAAACCCTTTATCTTCTAAAAACTGAAATAACTCTGAATACTCTGATCTGAATCGTTTAATCCAACAATTCCAGGCTATATTTGTATGGCACAAGATCCTGGATGCGCAGTAGTAATTTTCAGAGTTGAAGAAAATTTTAGTGATAAGTCTGTCGAGTTCTTGCCGGTCTATGCGCAAAAGAGTATTGTTCAAGAACTCCCGAAGATAGTCAATCCAATACTCTATAGAATGGTCCACTCCGAACGTCGTATCCATCAAATGTTGAAATGAGACGTGATCAGAAAACGTGGTTGTTACTTGACCTTATGTGGGATTACCAAAACCCTAAGTAGAACCAAAATGTGATTGGTTTAAGAGTTGTACGAATGTCTATGACTATTCAGGCCTTTTTCTTCTTCTCTTGAAATAGGAAAACAAATCCGCCTAAAAGCGTACTTGACAACGTGAACTTCGCAAGATGAATTTAAATACGGAGTGGAATAACGGAACAAAGACACTTGTAGAGCAACGGAATGATGTATGACGTTGTCTTGAGCCAGTTCCTTTTCCAGATTCAAAGCAAAATTTCGTGCCTAAGTAGAACCGATTTGAAAACAGTATCCACGTTTCTTGCAGAATAGGTGCTATAGCAAAGACGTCACGTAGATCTAACGAATAGTAATATGGAACCCAATATAAAAACTCTAATGACGTTGTTTCGGACCAATCGCTGTTGACTGATTTGAATCAAAATTTTCAAAACTTTCGTACGTAGTTGAAGGGTCGAAATGTGAAAACAGCGAAATCAAGCCGTAACACTTAGATACTTTTTTATGTTGGATGTAAATTAGATAGGATAATCCAAAATTTGAAACCACCAAAATTCTAAGAAAAAGCTTGAGTCCCGAGGCTGGGAAAGAAACTATGAGCACCGGCGATGACGGTCCTGAGAAAAATCCGACTCGAATCTAACTGATCCGGAAGTCACACGAAGGAACTGATAAGCTCTAACGGTAGCTTAACTTCTCCCGATGTAGATAGGTCCCAGAGATTAAGAATTAGGCCAGAATGTCGTTCTTAAAATTAAAAACGCGTAAGTCTTGAGGGTCTAGAACCAAAACTAGGGAAAATCTCTTTAAAAAGTCGCTAAACAGGCCAATTTTCAAGAGAATAGGTCCGATAAAGCTCCTAAATGTGCCAAACACAACGGTATAATGAAGTTGAGTTGAATCGATCGAGAAGCTTCAAAAGTTGAAAAAGACGGCGAATTCCCATGAAGAGGGGCTGTTCACCAAGGCTGCAAAGACCGAATGCAAGTATGTAGCACGTATGGCGAGCAAAAGGAAAAAAAGATGCTTTCTCCACTCCATTTGCATTATTAATTCCTACGTCTGAGTTTTACCGTAAGACGTAAATTATTTATGAGTTAGTTTTCCAGTAAATTACCGAAATGACACTTTATTTAAAAACTTATTTGGAAGTTTTTACAATTGAATGAAAAATTATTCATGTACCTAGCTTTTTGATTTTTTTGTGTGAATGAATTTGGACTTGTGAAAAAGGATTACATACTGTCCATGAATAGAATAAATTTACTTAAAAGCAATTGGATGACTGGCATAGAAATACGAGGATCAGCATGTCACCATTTAATACTTAGATGGTGATTGGCTCCCGAAGTCATTGTTATGCTAAGTCGCCTCATTTTTTGT
>Ga0209092_10003517_pt1 | contig 13547 bp, 21 predicted proteins | sample FraStrMetagenome_FD_187446 | JGI IMG/M metagenome (GOLD analysis project Ga0209092, IMG submission 187446) | Marine eukaryotic phytoplankton communities from Arctic Ocean - Fram Strait ARC3M Metagenome (SPAdes) (version 2) | ecosystem: Environmental > Aquatic > Marine > Oceanic | place: Fram...
CTTCCCAAACATCGCCTTGTGAAACGCCATGTTTACGAACAAAGACTTCTTTGCTTGACCATGCAGCATCTTCTTGCATTTCTAGTACCCAGTTTCCGATCTTGCTCATAGTATTATACCTTATATAGTTGTACATAGTTAAGTCGAGTTTCGTTAGCACTAAACATTTTATTCTTAGTCTGTGCTTTCACTTTGCCTTTAATCCGTTTCATGTCTCCTACGGCATGATCGAACCTGTTCATAAAGCTAATCAAGTTACCGTCCATAACGGCTGTGTAGTTATAGCTCTCCCATTGTGTGCTGTGGCGCTTGTCAAGGATCTTAGCAACACCTTCAACAACATCTTTTTCTTTACCTAGGTATTGACTATCGCGATACTCGATACGGATTTCTTTTGTAAGTCCTGTTTCATGCTTGTCACGTTTTACAAATTCTGGTATAAATGCAACACGACCTAGATTGTTTACTAGTACTGTATCTTGTGATACACTTTCGATCATTTCACGTTTGAAGCTGTCTAAGTCAGCAAGTCCTAGCAGTACGTAACGCTTCATCCACTTTTGAATTTCAGCTACTTGAACATAGTCTTCTGCTGTAGGTACAGGACGCTCAAAATCCATAGGCAACATGCCTGGGCGTTGTTCAAAAGCAAACTTAACAAGCTCTTTGTTAGCGAATTGTGTGTTGTTTTCTGTTTCACTGAATCGACGAGTGTCTTTTAGGTAAGCGCCATTAATGCGCTGTGCGGCACAAGCCATAGCAATTGCTTCTTGTGTAGGGACTGACGTAGCTCTAACATTCCGCTTTGTTTCATGTGCTAGTTCGAACGCAATTTCATCTTGCTTAAACTTTGATAATGCCATTTTGTGTGCCTCTATGTTGTTTGCCTAATTATTAAAACTAGTATAGCATCACTTTACAACTTTGTCAACTCATATTTTAATAGATATAGTTGGTGCATGTTTGTTGCATTATTACGATATGTATTTGCTTGAATACTCATAACTTCAAAGTTACTAATGTCTTCACGTTTTACACCGCCGCGACTCTGTTGCTCGATATGATCCATACTAGGTCGAAATGCAGGATGTGTAGTAGCAATATTTTTACCTAAGCCGTAGTCTAATAATGTGCCAAACACAGGACAACGATCAGGTGCTTGTTCATATAGTTCTTTTGGATCAACACCGTAACGGTTACCACTATGACACCAAATCCATTTTAGATCTCTATTTTTTAAAAAATGTTCATGTAACTTTTGTGATCCGCCATGTGACGCACTGTCATACTCTATCTGATGTTTCTTATCGAGTATTTGTTGCTCCATAAGATCTTTATCTGCTACAGGAATAGTATCGGGGAGGACACTAAGTACCTCCCCTATCTTTGATAACAGTTCTTTATACTGTGACTGCTTCATCTTCATCCTCAAACGCAAAGTCTGCATCATCGAAATCTTGTTGATTGTATTCTTCTACATCAAGTCGATCCCAAATACGGTTGTCTTGGATAAGAACATGATTGATAGCATACTCAGTTGTAGTTCCGTTCTCACGTACCACAGCAGGTAAATCTAATTTCAACAAGCTCTTGCTAGACAAGCCTTCTGGATGTGTACGATAGTAATCGTAATTAAGTATCATGCCACGCAATGCACTTGCAATCATAAACGGAAAGCTCTCTTGACGTCCACGGAAGTCATCTGCATCTTTCGGATATGTTTTGCCAATTAACTTGCGTACTTGTGGCCACAATGCATCTTTGCCTGACGCTCTGTTAGGAGTATTTGCTTTATCAGGATAGTATGCTTGAATTGCATTTACAAGTTCTGTTTCTAGTTTACGCATTTCGCCTGCGGCAAAGTTATGATTCTTTTTGTAGTACCACATAAGAGTTGCAATACCCCATACAGTTGCATGACAAAGTTCGCCATTACCCCATGCTGTACGTACTGTTCGGATTGCACGTTTAAAAATATCTTCGCCGTACTGTCCACGATAGTCAAACAGTTTGTCTGCTCGGTTACAACTACCTGCACTTTTACTTGTGCCTTGTGTAGCAATAGCAAATGCTTCAAACTCTGCAAGTTCGTTGAACATGTTCAAGTATGGTGCATCACCTGCTTTTGCTGGGAAGCCATCTTTTTCCATTTCTTGAGCTCGGTAAACACGTACCTTGTAATCATCAAACCATTCGGTAGTTTTGTTTGAAATGTTACGAGCACCAAACTGGTTAGCATTATCACTCTTGCTGTCACTTATAATATAAGTTGCAGGACATACACCAGCACCAACTAATGCACGTGAACATGTAGCATGTTGCGAATCATTAATATCAATTGTGCCGTCGGACTGCTTACGTCCGTGTGCAGGGTCACATAACTTTGTATCCCATTCAATTAAGATATCTTTGATAATGTGTGCAACATCAATGTTACGTTGTACATTATAGTCAATGTATACGTCTTCCCATGCAAACTCGTCTGCACCTTGCACACGTTCTTGCTCTACAAATACTGGAAGATTGTAGCCGTAAAAAATGCTCTTGCCTGTTGACGCATCTACACTGTCACGCATCACACGCAATACTTCTTTCACAACATTAAGGAATGGCTGTCGCTTAGGCATAAAGCCCGAACAGTCAATAACTTTTGTCTTTAGTCCTTTAAGTAGTGTTTTTAGATCACCGTCTGGTTGACCTGCTAGACTAGTAAGTCCTTTTGTACGTTCTTCAGTTGGACCAAAGATACGCTCTAAGTCGTCACCAAATTCGTCAAGTAAATCTTCATGATAATTTCGCATATTGTTTGCCTCTTTTGCCTAAGTTGTTAATGTAAATATAGTGTAACACCATAATGCTACCTTGTCAATCAAAAAGATTACCAAAAGTATTATCTGCTTGCGCCATGGCACCATAATCAGTTGCTTCATGTACTTCACGTGGTACAAACAATCTGTCCATATATTTTTTAATTTGTCTATGCTTCATGCCTATGTCTTTGCCAAACCATAGTCCACGTTGCTCTGCATTTGCAGGCCTACGGATTGCACTTACACATACATAATCTAGATCTGCAAAGAAGTCATATAAGTCTTGTGGATCATAACCAAACAACTTACATTGCTTAGGTACAATTTCAACTTGTACACTTGGACGACACCGATTGATTGTGTCTGTTGCTCCTTGCATTACAAGTAACTCACTTCCTTCAACATCTATTTTTATTGCGTCTACGTCCTCAAAATTATAACTATCTAATGTACGTGCTGGTACAGGCACAAGATTCTGACTCGGACGTAGTTTAACATTATCACTGTTTAATACAACATGATTATGTCCACCGTGGTCAGTATGATCTAAAATATCAATAGTGCCTTCGTTGCGGTTAGTTGCTGCAACTTCATGTACTGTTGTATTTGCTGTTAGGTTCATACTTTGATGTACACCTTTGTAAGTATACCATCCTGCAGTTGCATCTTTGTCTCTATACACGTTGCCTACTTCGTCTGTGCCCTTCCAGTAGATACCGTTAAGATCCTGCTGAGCAGCTATCGCAATGTTTGCTTTAAGCATAGTAAGTGTAGTAGGAGTAGGTTCAAACGATTCTACGTTCTTTGCCCATTCGCTGTATGCAATAGTGTTATTACCTACGTTAGCACCAACATCAATAATGCGTGTTGCATTAGGATAGATAGTACGCATTAGTCTTGAGTTGTTACCTTGATAGTATACGTTGTTGCCACTGAAGCGTGGACCTTGCAAGTTGTCATGTGCAAGTAACCAATAGCAACGACCAAACTTGTTTACTACTAATCGAAACTTAGGATCGTTATACAACCCGCTTGCTTCTGTAAACCCAAAACTGTCTTGAAATTCTTGTGCTGTTATTTCAGCTGTAATCTTTTGCGGCATATCATTTCTCCTTTTATGACCAATATTCGCTTATAATATAATTATTATTAATTTAGTTGTGTCCACTTCTTTGTGGCAAGGTTGTTTTCTTCACACCATCGAACGAACAAACCTGTTTCGCGACCGTGTGCTTCGATCTCCCAAGGAAGATCCCAATAGCTTACTTTTTTAGGATTAATAGTCTTGCCCATCCACTTGTCGTGTGCTGGATGAAACTCTCTGCGGGCATACTGTTTAACATGCACCATTTCATGTGCAAGTGTTTCCATTAGTTTGCGTAATGGAAGTTTACGATCTATTTCGATCTCAAATGTTCTGTTGTTGTCAGTCTCTAAACAGTAGCCCATAGCACCTTTTGGACTTGCTAGTTTAATTTCAATGTCAAGAGTTTGCATACGTGGCATCAGCATATCTATACAGAAATGTACCATACTATTTGCATAGTTACGTTGACTTTGTGTACCGCCTAATACTTCAACTATATTCATTATATTGTCCTAACTATGTTAATACAATTATAACATAGTTAAGATGGATCGTCAACCTTTTCAATAATAATAGTACCCTGGTCACCCCAGTTAATTTTCATAGTATCACCAGGCTTCCAACCTTGCTTTTCCATAATTTCGTCTGGGATTTTCATATTCATCATGGTTTCGTCACCAGGAATATCTTCAAAGATATCTTCTACCTTAAATTCCCATGTCTTTTGTTCTTTACTCATTGATTTCTCCTGTACTAAATACTTATATGAATGATGCCTATACCTCAGCGTTATTTGACGTTGTAAAAGAAACATCTGCAACACGCGGATATGACTTACCTGAGCCGATCGAAGCATACGTTGTTATGCTCCTTTCTAGTTACGTAGACAAACCTGATTTTCTTCCTGATACATTTGGAATTACCTTTATGCAACTTAAAACAAGTGACCAAGCTAAAGAGCTTGCAGATACTTGTTTGTTTGTTGCTGGAGTATTTCCAACTCTAGGAGAACGCAAAGGCATAAGTCGAAGATACTATCAAGACATAGGCTCCTCGTCGTATGAAATGGTAGCTGGTGCTAGGCACCCTGAGTTGTTTAACACACTAGCCACTCATTTCAACTTCCTAAGCAACTTTATAGAAGTTACTATTAATACTTCCAAACACTTGCCGAATAACCTTTTCCGTTAGTATCGCCACCTGCGTTATCAACTTCAACTCCGTCATACTCAACTGATGTGACAGTGTCTTCACCGTTCAAATATTCTGTAGTATAAATTTTTAATTTTTTAGGATCAAAGTCACCTACAGTTTCAATAACGCCATCAAAGAACTGTCCTTTTTCGCTCGAGTATAACTGCGCAATATAGTCTGTACCTTCTGGTGCTTCGTCTTCACACCCCATTTCAGTTAGTTCAATTTCCCAGTTGCTTTCTTCTTCAAGTTTACTCAACAACTCTGATATGTTCTCGCCTTCAATAACGTCAGCAATATGACTTGCGCTGTAATCCATTGAATCAACTTCATCTACAGTAATATATGCACTACCCCATTCGACTCCCATTGAGTGTTCAAACTCTGTGTGCGACTCATACCAAGGACGCTTGTAGTTGTCGTGATCTGGATCATGCAAGAACTGTGCTTCTGGCGGCACGCTTTTGATGTTATCGTACTCGTCATCTTCTTCGCCGTCACTGTTCATGTAAGTGGTTAGATCATAGTCACCGTGTTCTTCACAAATAGGATGCCAAAAGTCGTGTGCTTCCTTTGTAATAGTCATGTACGCACTTTCACCACCGTATCCGGTTAGTGAGATATTGTAGAAACGTGGGCCTTTGATTGCTTCTACTAGTTCTACTTTTTCTTCTGTTGTTGCCATTTTATTCTCCATAAAAATTAATTGCGTCTTTGTCGTCTAGTTCTACATCTAAATTCCAAGAAATAATAGTTTTAACTTCTGTAGAATCATTCTGTGGCGCTCTATGAACTACCCAACTAGGAAACGTAACAATGTCTCCTTCGTTTACGTCAAACGTGCATACACGTTTTGTCATTGGATCTATCCATTCTGTTTGTCCGCTGCCACTTGGTAGATTGACATAGTATACATTTGTGAAATTGCTACTATGCGTGTGCCAGGCGTGTCTTCCACGATGTGCATATTGCTGGAACCAAATTTCAGTAATACCGTATGAGCTATATCCCATGTCGGTATTCCATTTATCTAAATGTGCATACAATGGATCGTTTAAAATTTGAAGCCATTGTCGATTTGGATCATATCTAGATGTATCCCAGTCACATTTAACAATGTCACTATTAGGTGCAATCATGTGTCCATGTTCAGGTTGTTCGGCAATTGCAGTTAATATTTTCTCTTTAATAAATGTGTGTTCTTTTAAAGGAGTTATTTTTATTGGAAATTGTATTACATTATCTACCATTTAAAATTCCATATCTGCTGCTACAATATAGCGGTTTTTACTTGATTGTAATATGCCCGGACGATGCCAAATCTTACCTGGATAGATCATCCAATGGCCGGGTTTAAATGGCGCAATATACTTGCCTTCACCTTCAACTCCATTAGGTGCTAGTTCTGTACCAGCTGTATTTAAGTCCTTAACATCATCAGGTATTTGTAAATAGTATACACCACTAACTGTAGTAGTTTCAGGATTGTGATTATGATGATGCCACAAGTTGTCTCTGTCTTCAGATGTTTGCAGACTAGTTTGAAAACTCCAACTTTGGATATTCTTAATCTGCACTTCGCGATTCATAAATGCAAAGCAACTCCAGATAAAACTCATTTTAAGATTTACCCAGTCGTTAGTAGGCAGTCCAAACACGTTAACTTTAGTTTGAAACTTAGGACTATTTGTAAAGTAATTACCTGATGCAATTATTTCATCGACATTTGCAATCATACGCTGTCTACTGTCAGCATCGATTAAACTATGCCAGTTATAGAATTCATAATCCAAATGTAGATCTCCTTTAATTACAGTATTAAGTATACTATATTATTTAAGGATTGTCAACCTTTTAATAGAAGGTCGTCTACGGATGTCAAGAGCATTGCTTGCACGATAAGGCACTATACTAACTTTATTAGCTTGATTGCCCCCAAGAATATAGTAGTACTCTACTCCATTTATTTCTTGTGTTTTTAGATAGAATCCTACGTGTCCCTGCCATCCTTGATTGCCTCTTGGAAATACTACAAGGTCACCGGGTTTGATATCTTCTTTTGATATACCTTGGCCCCAATCTAGGAACGACCGTGCTAGTAACGGATACTCATGTTCTGCGTTATTGCTCTCAATATTACTTTCTTCAAGCACTGCATTAACAAAGGCAGCACACCATTCTGTACGCAAAGGGTCTACGTCTAACAGTTCTTTAAGTTCTGCTCTATCTGTACGCTCGTGCATTCCGTTATATTGTACTGCTAGATAAACAGGATTGATTGGCCCTAGATTTATAGTTTTTCTAATTGTATTGTTTTCTATAGTGTATCCAGGTGAGGTACACGCTGTCGCTAGTATCAATACTATCGTTCCTAATATATATTTCATAATATCTCCCTGCAGATATTTATATAAATAAAAGTACGAGGGATAAAAAGGGATAATATGGATTTTTTAACACTAGCAAGCGAAGTAGGGTTTCCAATCGCAGGCGCATTCGCTGCCGGCTATTTTGTATTTCTAACACTTAGTTTTATACTTGCAGGTGTTACTGACAGTGTAAACACACTCAAAGGCATTATTGGATCTCTAGATAATCGCGTACAAACAATGAACAACGATTTAGTTAAGATAGATGCTCTGATGAGTTATGCTCTAGGTGTAAAGCCTAACGTAGACAGAATTGCAGCAAACGAAGGAAAAGATGATGCCAGAAGAGACTAATGTAGACGACAAAGGTAAAATGGAAATACAGTTACGCATATTAGGCAATGAACTAGTTGCTATTAAAATGAGCGTAGATGACTTTAAAATGAAATGGCTGTTTTTAGGAGTAGTTGCTATGTTAGCCGTAGGTTGGGCAGCAAGTAGTTTTGGTCCTGATCTAATTGGAATGTTTGGTGAATAAATGGATATAGCAGGCGCAATCAAAGACTTTGGTTTTCCAGTTATTGCTGCGTTTGGTATGGGTTACTTTATCTTCTTTATCTGGAAGTGGGTAACAGAAACTATTGATCCTGTTATCGGTGCTAGTATGGGCACACTTATTAAACTTGTTGATCGTGTGCGTATGTTAGACAACGATATGATTCGATTAAACACTAAACTTAGTATGGTATTAGAACATCAAGGCAAACTAGACAAAACCCGTAAGGCTGAACTAGAAGAAATAGTAGCCAAGTACCAAAGTCAAAATGAAACATTCAATTCAACCGGTAAGCCTGACACACCTAAACCAGACTTGAATAAAGATAAGTTTAGTAGTGAAGAACTCAAAACGATAAAGAAAGATCTCACAAACAAATAAATATTTTTATGAAGTATTTTTTAGGCCAATGTGAGTACAAATGGTCACACGCTCACAAAAGCATGGAACACATATGGATAAGGCGTGAACTAGGTGACGAACTTTACAAAACTGTAGAATCTAACAACTGGGAATGGCATCTGTTGCGTAGTAGCAGTCAAACCATGCCAGGGGATATATATTGCCGTTGCGATATCTATGTAGAAGTTCCAGATAGTAAACAAGCAACATTGTTTGCACTTAAATTTTCAAACGTAAGAAAGGTAGAACTAATATGATGTGGGTTGATTACACTATTAACAGCATACCCGGCGGCAATGGCTTTAAGGTAGAAGGTGACACACCAACTGAAGTAATGGACAAAGGCTTGTACAAACCAGGTGATGTGTTCATTGTAAACGAAGACGGCTGGCTAGTTAAGACTGACGAAGTTAATGCACTACTTTTAAAGTATGAATCCCAACGAGATTAGTCCAGCTGGCAGTCATCGCCGCGGTGTAATTAAAGAAGAGGATATATACGAGTGCCAGGCTTGTAATAAAATGTTAACTATTGAAGCGGTACACGCACATGAAGCCGTGTGTGACAAGATCGAAGAATATCTAAAATCTAAACCTACTTAGACGTTGCGATGAAAATTCCGTCCCAATCCTCAGGCAAGTCTTGCGTTGCCATAAACTCACAGCGTTCAATCCACATATCATAATAACCTTCTAGGCGGCCGTCAAAGTTGCGGCGAATAAGTTTGCACTGTGCTGCTGCTTCTTCAAACATTTGCATACGATAAAGATCGTGCATTGTATCGTGGTGTTTCTTAGCACTCTTCCACGCAGGTCTAACATCATCTAATACTGTATAGATACTAATACCAACGGTCTTACCTTTAACAGCTAAGTCGTCTACTTTGAGGAAGAAGAAGTCATCGTTACATTGTTCAACTGTTGCTCCTCCGACAAGTAATAGACATCCGTATTCCTTACACTTACTTTCAATTCTTGCGGCTGTACTGACAGCGTCCCCGAGTACATCGTACGAATGTCTTGCGGTGCTACCCATTTCTCCAATATAGCCAAGGCCGGTATTGATCCCTGCCCCCATTCCAACTGGTGGTCTTCCTTCTGGTGTAATAACTTCATCATTAAATTTCTCCACTGCTTTAAGCATGTCTAAGCCGCATTGTACTGCCGTCTTAGCGTGATACCAATCGTCTATGGGTGCATTGTGTATGTGCATACTTGCGTCCCCAATGTATTTAATAATCATTCCGTCACTGTCAAGTACAGGTTGCGTAATGCTGTCCATATACCCATTCATAATCTTAGTTAAGCCTTTAACGTCATCGCCGAAGCTTTCACCCAAAGGAGTAAAGCCACGCAAGTCACTAAACACAATACTAACTTCTTTCTTTTGACCGTCTTTGATAAGTGCTGGATTTTCTTGTAACAATTTAACTACAGTAGGACTAGCGTATCCGCCAAACTGTTTCTTAATTGCCTGTTTCTCTAAGAACTCTCTAACAAATTTAATACCATATACTTGTAATGCTATTAGCATAAACACTATAACAGGTGCTGTAACATCAAGTAATACTTTTTCTTGTGCATATGCGAATATGCTGTAAGGTATGGTTCCACCTATTAGCACAACAGTTGTAGCAAGTCCTACTAACATCCAACGACTTAGTAAGATTAGCAGCAAGCCACCGATTGCAAGTGCTAGTAGCTCTGCTTGCGGTGCCCATTGAGGGCGTTGTATGTTAGTTCCAGCAAACATAGTGCCTAGTACTGCGGCTTGCGTTGTGCCTGCATACTGCGCTCCTAGTGCTGTTGGTACAGGATTAGCAATACCTGCTGCTGTAACATCTACAATAATAACTGCGCCTTCAAGGTTATCTGGCAAGTTAGTTATGCTTGCACTCTTGTTGCGCTGACTCCAGTCTATCCATACTCTGCCTTCTGCGTCTGTAGGAATAACACCAAACTGTGGTATACGCATTTTGTCTATGCCTAGTGGACTTAGTTTGATTTGAAAGCTAGGATCGCCTGCTATAACACGCAATGTTTCTAGTGCTAGACTTGGATACAATACTCCGTCTACAACTGCGACAGTAGGCATACGGCGCACTACACCGTCTATCTCTGGCTCAGTACTTACAATACCTGCACCTACTGAACTGTTTTCTAGCATAGGAATGTTTGCAATTATTCCGCCATAAGGTAATATAGTACCTAAGTAGTCTGAATTGATTATTGCTGCACCTGGATTAATAGGTTCGTTTACAGTTTTATCACTAGGGCGGCTAGCAAGTATAACTGGCAGTGCCATCATAGTTTCTGCTAGTTCAACATCGCCTCCAAAGCGGTCCGGCTCAGGCATCATTATGTTCCATACAACTAATCCGGCTCCTCGAGCGTACAAGTCTTTGATAATGTCTGAGTATATATTACGTGGAAACGGATACTGTCCGTACAGTTCTAATGCTGCTTCGTCTATCTCTGCAACATAGATATTATTCTCTACTGGTTCTTGACTAACAATTAATTGATCAAAGTAATTTAGTTTAATACTTTGTATAAAGTTAGATGGATTTGCAAATGCGTATACTAATATTCCTAGTGTTATTAATGCCCACCAAGGGCTTAGTAATCTTTTCATTTTTAAATCCTCTAATAGTGCCGCATTGGACGTTGTTTGTACTCAGGGTTCTTTGTTATTCCGTCGTAGGTTATTACTGGGCAGTAACGGTCTTGAGGTTGTTTAAGAGTCTTCACATGCTGTATTACCAGTGGTCTCGACTCTTGTAATTCTTCCTCAGTGTTATTGCTGTGCTTCATAACAGTATTTATTGTTGTACGATAGTTAAGTTACAGCCGCCGACTGCTGCGCAAGTTCCGCTTACACTGCTGCCGTCACTCATTGAGTGTGGTAGTGAGTAAGTTTGGCTAGTTGCGCCTTTTTGTGTTAGGTCAAAGTTCCAAGGCTGTGTGCCGTCAAGCTCTACTCTAGCAGAATGATCGCCAGCACCATTTTGAAATATACTAGCAGTGTGATCATCACCGGTAATTTCTAAGTCTAAAAACTTATCACCAAGACCGTGTTGCCTAATATCAACAGTATTACTATCTCCTGTTATAGTAAGTATAGCTGCTTTATTACCTGTGCCGTCAACGGCTCTGCCTTTTTGTAATATATCAACATCATTGCTATTGCCAGTTATAGTAGCTTCGATATATCCGTGTGAGCCTGTAGCTACATCCTGTTCAGAATCAAATGTATTAAGATTACCAGTAATTGATAAATCTAAATAACTTATGCCTCCTGCTTGTGTAATGTTTACTAGATTATCATCACCGATTATGTCTGCTTCAACTGTGTCGCCTTGTCCGCTAGCAGCTAGTGCAAGTTTTGCATTCATTCTAGATAGTTGTGCTGTTGTGGGCGCACTTGATCCGTATACAGGAGTAGGTGGTGCTGCTGCTGTCGTTGTTTCAAAACTGTACCAAGCTCCTGATACTGGATAAGCAACATTGCCATCAGCATCCTCTGTATATAAAAATAGGTAGTCGGAGCCACTGTAGGTGGCACTGGTTACATTGGTGACACCACTGACGTATAGCACATCTCCAACTGTACAGTTTCCTGATGTGCAAGTAGCTGTCCATCCAATAATTGAATTGCCCAAAGCTGCTAAGTCTGCATAGGTTTGATAATCATTTCCTTCGTATACAAAGATATAATCACTGCCACTTCCACTAACATTCATTACTGGAGTATCAGTGTCGGCCAATGCGCTTGTGGCAACACATAGTATTACTAAGGCACTACTCAGATTGCGTAATATTGATAACAACATCTGTACCTCCATCGTTAATCATAAGCGGCGCTTCAATACTGTCCATAGTTATATTTACATAACCGTATATATAACGTTCTGTTCTAACTTGTGCTACGTGTGGCGGACGCTCTGCGAATAAAAAGATGCCTTCTTCATTATAGCTATACTGTATATAGCTTTTAAATTGATGTATGTTTGGTAGCACAGGATCTATTTCAAGTTCGTCGTCTGCTAACATATTTGTTAAGTCAAGAATGTTATCTAGGAATTCAAAGTCTAAAAAGTCAATGTCAAGTTCACCGTATGCTAGTTCATCTTCTAGATATTCTTGGATTAAGTCTTCAAACAAAAACGCATCATCTTCTAAGAAACTAGCTTCGTCTGCTTGATCTATGTATGCCATACCGCCTGGTAATTCTTTAGGTGGACTAATGATTAACATGTTATCAATGTCGCGCTCTAGTATATCAAGTATTTTTGGCTTAGTAGGCTTAGTATCTGCACTGGAAACAACAGTTGCTTGAAACGCTTGATTAAGTGTAACCATACCTACATCTGTACTAACGTCAATTTCACCTGTAAAACATGTTGTTGGAGTAGGACAACTAGGTAGTAGGATAACAAGACTGCGTCCTATTTCATCTACTGTCATAGTAAAGTCTGTACCACGTACTGCGATAGTTGCTGTAGGTGTTCTTAGTCTTACATTTTCTCTACTGTTTCTAGCAATTGCGCCTGAAGCATAACGTACTGTACCCATAGCAACATTCATTGCTAGTTTACCTGTGCCACTATTAGCATCATATACAAAGTCATCGATCACTAGTTTACTTTGTCGTGTTATCGCTACCTTAGTATTGTCGTCAAATGTAAGTTCTAGTTTGGCTTTAGAAGTTGTTATGGCATCATTCATATTGATACCAACACCTTCATTAGTTACAATAGTATCGTTATCTCTTGAAATACTACCGTCTTGGCCAATTTGCTTTGTAACTTCACCTACTTTTGCAAATGCTGAAAGGGGCACTAATAAAAGCACCCCTAGTATGAATATTATTAATTTAGTTTTGTGTGATGTTAACGGCATTGGACGAACCATCAACGTTAAGTGTCACTACAGGTACATCTGTTCCAGTTTGCTTTAGGTTTACAACATTGTAGTCACTAACGGTATTACCGCCAATAGTGATGTTATTCACTGCACTAGCAGAATCTAAACCTGCTGCTACTTTGTTACCGTCGCCTGTAATAGCTACGTTGGTTGTTGTTGTGTTAGCTGAAACTTCAGTTCCACACGTTGCACTTGCCGCTGCTG
>Ga0209092_10003521_pt1 | contig 13540 bp, 7 predicted proteins | sample FraStrMetagenome_FD_187446 | JGI IMG/M metagenome (GOLD analysis project Ga0209092, IMG submission 187446) | Marine eukaryotic phytoplankton communities from Arctic Ocean - Fram Strait ARC3M Metagenome (SPAdes) (version 2) | ecosystem: Environmental > Aquatic > Marine > Oceanic | place: Fram...
AGACGGGAAGCGGTGCTGTCATCGTGGTATGGTCGTTCCTGTCTACATCAAACATCTATGCAGTATATAACACATACACACACAATACACACAATACACACAAATACGCACACATACACATATAAACATGTACACTCTATATCCAATATATTATGCCCAACCCCAACACCTACATACCTCATACCCTACTTTCACTTATTCACCTCCTACTACTTATCCTCTTTTCTTTTTGCAACCTACAATCAAACTACACATATTATACACTTCTATTTTGTCTCATTGTCAAGTTGTCATGTTGTCATGTTGTCATGTTGTCATGTTGTGATGTTTCTAATATTATTTTTGTCTAACGTATGCACTATGTATTTTTTCTCATGTCATCATATCTTAATTTAAGAAGTATGCTGGATAATAAATATATTTTTACTTATGTGTTTATTTTATCTTTCATATGATTTTGGTCTTTTCTTTAACAATCTTACTATTGAAACTTTCCAAGTTATGACAAATGAAGAATAATATTGAAGCTGTGGGGTCTGTCTCAGAACATTGCCATTAGACCAATTAAAATAATATCATACATAAGAACTAATAATCCTACGTTATTTCTTCCAATTCTTTTGCATTTTTTTCTAACAATTTATATGAGTCACGTACAGAAAATATACAGATGACCTTTTTTTTCTGTCAGAATGGTAGGAACATATTTTTTCTTTTCCGTACTTTCTTTTTCTTTTAATTCTATCCTACATTCTAAAAAATTAGTGTAAATACTCTAAAAATTAGACTTATATTATAAAATTCTAGTTTATTTAATGTGATACATGACATTTTTATACTATATTGGAATGACAATAAATTGTATGCATGGTGTAATAATATATTACTGTTAAATCTAAAAGAAAGTTCCTAATATGGCTTCTCGTTTATGCATTCGCAAAATATTTGAAGAATATATTTGGTTCCTATTAATGTTTGTAACTATTATATCATTTCAATTGTACTAGGAAACAACCCATGCAAAGTTTATAATCTAAATTTCTGCAACATATGTTGAAAGCATGAATATAAAATACAGTCCCCAACAAGGCTTATGAGTTATAAGAAAGGACTAGCAACCTTCCATTAAATGGTTCATCGCCTGTCCCTTTCAGCATGTGGGGATCGATCACACGTACAAATAGAACATAAACGCCAAACTAACTTATTACAATAGGGGTCACAACGTACACATAGTTTATATTCTACTACAAATGACTCAATTCGATATATACAACATTTACTACTATCAGTAGCATAGTATGTAGACGTCTTACAAAATTGTTAAGCCCTTAATCAATAATCAATATTTTTATTATTGGAAGCTCATTTTATAGAAATCGACATTGAAGCCATTGCCTAACCAATATAAAAATGTGCGCCATTGACATACCTTCTACTCCAATGAAAAAAATTGTTTTATTGAGTAATTCCTTCAACAGCATGACTCAACGCATTCATTTGGAATGCAACGCGCTTGGCTTTAAATCTATCGTTCACATCTATCAATCTGAGCAGTCTGTGCTTGACTTTATCGAACAAGAAAGACCAGATTTAATTTTATGCCCTTTCTTGACAAAACGCGTGCCTGAAAAAATTTATTCCAATGATTCTGTACCATGTTTGATTTTCCATCCCGGAATTACAGGCGACCGTGGCATGTCTGCAATTGACTGGGCTTTGTTAAAAAAGAGAGAAGAGTGGGGTCTTACGATTATGCAAGCGGCAGAAGAAATGGACTCAGGAGATATTTGGGCTACTCAAAATTTCTTTACTTCGCGACTGAATGGTAACCCTCCAACAAAGTCGAGCTTGTACCGCATCGAGTGTATAGAGGCAGCCGTTAAAGGGCTTCACAACACATTGGAGAGATTCCTAGCCAAAAATCCGCCAGTTCCCCTTGATTATACCGATCCAAGTGTTAAAGGGACATTGATGCCTATGATGAAAAAGGCTGATCGCAAAGTAGACTGGAGTCTTGGCATGAATGAAATAGTGCGTATTGTTAGTGCCTCTGACTCGCAACCTGGCGTTCTTGATATTTTTGGTGAAATGAAATATTTTATGTTTGGTGCTCATAAAGAAGAGCACCACCAATACCCTCCTTCAACTCCCGAAAAAACAATTTTAGCCCAACGCAATGGGGCTATTTTGATATCATGTGGGCATGGTGAATCAGTATGGATCACCCATCTAAAAAAACTTAATACAAAGACTCAGAAGTACTTCAAGCTTCCTGCCACAATGGTTCTACCAAATGAAATGCTAGACAATGTACCCGCCTTATCTGAACCAGATTTATTTTTGGCCTTCCAAAAATTCCCAAGCACATTCCAAGAAATCTTTTCGTGGAGCAGTAATGGTGTGTGTTATATCTGGTTTGATTTTTATAACGGTGCTATGAGCACTGCTCAATGCCAAAGGCTATGCAAGGCATGGGATCGTATTATGGAAACGGATAAGTCAGGGTTGATTGTTTTAATGGGAGGAATCAACTTTTTCAGCAATGGGATCCATCTGAATACGATTGAAGCATCTTCAAACCCTGCAGCCGAATCTTGGGAAAACATTAACGCAATAGATGACTTTGTCAAGCGCATTTTGACCTGTAAAGACCGTTATATTGTGAGCGCTATGCAAGGAAATAGTGGCGCAGGAGGTGTAATGGCTGCAATTGCAGCTGATCAGGTATGGGCACATGGCAATATAGTGCTAAATGCAAGTTATAAAGGTATGAATCTCTACGGATCAGAATATTGGACATACTCTTTGCCTCGCCGCGTAGGAGATACAATTGCAAACGAGTTGACAGGATCTACTGAGCCCATTCGAGCATACGAAGCAGTGAAAGTCGGGTTGATTGATAAAGTACTATGCGATACTGCGGGTCCTTTCTTGAAAAAAGTTCTTGAGGAATCCAGCAAACTTGCTGCAAGAGCAGACTTTTTGGACTCAATTGCTAAAAAAGTGAGCTTTTATACAGTAGAGTCGGAATCTTTGATGCAGAAGTGTCGTGATAAGGAACTAAATGCTATGAAAGTATGTTTCCAAGACCCAACTTACCATAATAAACGTAAGGCATTTGTGTACAAAAGCGCAGCATGTGCATGTGTGAAGAAAGTAGAGGGAGCTGATTCTCAAGCATCTGTGAAATATATTGTTGGTTGAAGAGAGTGTCTTTGACGTTTGTAGTACAGAAAAATGTGATATCGAATCGATGTTTAGTAAGATAAATATATGTAAGACCAGAATCATTTTATTTATATTTGAAATGAAAATGCTACAAATTGTAAATTGTATTATTATTTTCATGGAATATTTTTCATATGATAGAGCTTGGATGTCGAAGAATAATGTTTTGAACAATCAGTATCTATGGAAGTTTTATTTTTGAAAAGAGTTAAAAATATAAATGGAATATTGTACTTCGTCATTTTATTCTATTCTCATCCTAATTTTAATGAAAGTGCTTACATTTTCCTATATGTTCTTTCATGAAAAGGAAGATATATTGAAAAATGGTTTTTATGATCAGACCGTAAATTATAATTGGATTTGAATAGAACCCAATAGGGACATTATGCAATATTTTGCACATATTCACCTTTTTGAAATGAAGGCGTTATTCTTTGAATCCATGAACAAATTTTACCTGAACCACTGCATTGTTCATTACCTCAATAATTGTCATAAAAGAACCAACTCCATACTTGTCACAACCTAACTTTTTCAGATGCAACAATATCAAAAGAATTGTAGTATTCCTTACTTAAACCATGACATTGTTGAAAAATATTCTTCCAATTTTTTTTCAAAATTAGTTGATTGAATGTCAAATGATGAATTCCCTTCTCCAATTCCATCTACCCTATATAAGGGCGATCGAATCACACAGTCTACCCATAAATCGGAATAAATATGTTGTAATGCTTCTCTTACAGATGCTCCTTGATTCTTTTTGGAAGATGAGGAAGAAGAAGTGTGATTTAATCGATCTGAACGAACATCATTGGAAGTAAATAGGGCAAATCGTAATCCACTCAAGGTTTCATAGTTATGTAGTGTAGATGCTCCTGTACGGATAGAATGAAGACCTTTGTTGGGAGATTCTTCTGGGATGAGGCTTCCTACAAGTTCACGTAAGGAAAATAGCATTCCAAAGATGAGTTTGCGCTGTTCGGAAAGAAGTTCAATGTCATCTTCGTTTGTATTGTTTGTATTGGTATATCGCTTGGTGTAAAGGGTCTTTCCTTTCCGATCGAATATGTGGAAAGAAAGCACAGCCATTATTATTTGTGCTTGTAATGGTGCAAAGAAGAGGGAGAGCTTACCCAATGAGAGTAGTGTATGTTAGTTGGTGTTTGGGTTCCTTTCCCTTTAAAGATAGAAATCAATGTAAAATGCTTCATTGATATGACCGCCGTCTTTTCATCAATCCAACCAAATCTCTGTAGGTGCAGGTTATTCTGAGAATATTTAAATACTAATTAGGGTATATTATATAACGGTCATTGATACATTTTCTTCTAAGCATGTAGAAGTATATTTGAGGAACCCGGATATATAGACTTACTAGAAATAGTCTCGAGCAAGAACCACACAAAAAATAGGAAAAGAATTTTGCATGGCAACAATCATCCTCGCCAATAAAATTGAATACTTCCAGTGAACTTTTCTCCCTAAAACCTATCAAATAAAGCAACTATCAAGCAACTATCAAGCACTACTTAATCCAAAATGTCATCACTGCGTAATGCTGTCAAGCGCATAACCCACAAGGAAAGATCTCAACCACAAGCACGAGCACATTTAGGGATCTTGGAGAAAAAAGGTGATTTTATCAAACGTGCACAAAACTATCATGCCAAAACCAAACAAATGACGATATTGCGCAGCAAAGCGTCTCAAAAAAATCCTGATGAGTTTTATTTCGGTATGCAAAGCAACGGCATGAAAGATGGGAAACATACCAAAACTATTGAGGCTCGCAATAAGGAATTAGAACATTTGATTGGTGGTGATGCAGTACGGATTATGAAAGATCAGGATTTAAGTTACATACGGATGCAAATTCAAAAGGATCAAAGTCAAGTAAAAAAACTGGAAGCACGATTGCACATGTTGGGAGGTGATCAGAATCAAGATTTTGATTTTGATTTAGAATTAAATTCGGAAAAGACAGCAGATACAAAAGAAGGAAAACGAAAACATACGATATTTGTCAAGGATTCCAAACAAGTACAAGATTTTGATGTTGCTACTCACTTTGATACAGTCCCTGAATTAGTTCATCGTGAATTTAATAGACCTAAAATATCCACCTTGCTTCAAAATGCCCAATCTCGACAGGGTTCGAAGGAGTTGATGACCAACAGCATGACAAAAAAACAATTAAAAAAACATCGTAAGGAACAGAAACGTTCTGCTAAAATCATCGCAAGAGAACGAAATTTAGCATACAAAGAATTAGAAGGACGGAAAAAGCGTATAGAAGCATTAGGGTTGGCAGAATCTCATTTGATGACGGACAAGTTGGTACAATCCAAGGGTAGAAAGCGGAAAATAAAAGAAGCAGAGGATGGGAAGCCTGCTGTTTACAAATGGAGAAGAAAAAGAGCAAAGTAGACAGTTTCAATTTGGATGTATGAATCCTTTTTATAACTTTTTCGTACTTAATAATCTTATTATATATATAGGTTCTTTGGTTTTGAAATCCAGCGATGTAGATTATTTTTTAATACAACTTCTCCTTGATTAATTTTTTCTTCAAGACGAATGATGCTCCAATAAAAGTAAATCCTATGAGAGAACCAAATAAAAGTATCCATCCACCAACATCCTTCTCTGATTCCTGATATATTGTCAATCCGATATCGGAATCCCAGAAGGGTTCTGTGTACATAGGTGTTATACCCTCATCGTCAGCCTTTATTTGAAAATAAGAATCCAAGGTAACGTTTGGAACGGCTTCAATCGCTTCATCCACCGCAATGTGATAAAATGCAGACGGACCACAAACACATTGTTTCCTTCCTGTACATACAGAGGATACACCTTGTGGACAATAAGACACTTGAGCACAATCCTTGGTAGAGGAGCATTTTTTCAAAGAAGTAGTTTTCGTTGAAGCATCATCATCCCCCTCTTGTGATGCAATATTCCGTCCTAGGAAATCATTCAATAATCCATAGATTCCAGCCTCCAATGCCGATGGTCTCATCACATATGTCCCATCCCCATCAGAGTTTGTCGCATTATCGACTGTGTCATTGTATCCAGCATAAAAATTTCCATTTACTTGCACAAGCGGCTGTCCCTTTTGAAAATTGTACACACTGACATAATAATTCGGAGTAAATTTTCCATAGGCGCCCTGTTCATTCGTGAATCGAGGAGAATGCGATCCCAAATCCTGTCCAGTCGTATCCTTTGTATTTTTTTGCTCCACGGATGTATACTTTTTCCAAAAATCACAATTTGCATCTGCAAATAAACATTGATACAAATCCTGTACTAATTGAGTATATTCATCGCTGGAAGGCAATCCTGGAATAAATGTCATGGCCGCTTCCACTCCGTTTCCTTTGGCATCATCATCATTGTCGCCTGAGGAATAGGCAGCGGCAACACCAGATCGAGCTAACAATAAGGCAGCATTTTGAATAGCATCTAAATCAATATTCAGAGTTTGAGAGGAATCGTAATGAGATTCATACACCCCATCCACATAGGCTTCATTGTATCCCGTCAATACCACTCCTCCCACTGATTTTTCGGATAGTTCCAATAAGGAAATTAAAGGTGATGGAGGAACATTCCCATTGTCCACATTGGATTGATAGATATTGTATCCATTCTCCGAATCTTCGTTGTTGTTATTGTTATTATTATCTTTACTAAATTGCAAAAGAATCTCTTCCAAATCTCCTCCATTTGCATCCGAATGAACATAAAAACTTTCATCGGATTCTAATATCCCTACTTGATCAACACAAATCATACCCTGAATTTCACCCAGAGATTGAAATTGGAGAGAAGGTCGAATAGGATACATGCATCCATCTCCGTTAGGAAAATCACAAGTGAATCCAGGAAAGGCAACATCCTTGAAGAAATTTCGACTCCCCATATATCCAAACGCTTCTCCCTGAAAAAATGCCAAAACAATGTCGGAAGAGAATTGATCAAGAACTTCCCAGGAAAGATGGGTGCCTAAAAGATAAGATGTCAATAACATAGTCATAATATTGGAAGCGGCAGTAGTCGCACCCGTGGAAATATCATGGAATTGCGCTGTGGCATCGATGGAGGTAGCAATTACCACAACCTTTTTATCGTTGTCGGTAGAAGGAGGAGAACCTACAGAACTCCATATGGAATTCCCACCCAGTGGCAAACATTTAGGACTCCACGATCCATCTGTGTCTTTCCATTCCAAACATTCTTTGGAGGTGGCTTCCGAAGGACCCATGTAATACTTGAATTGACCTACTATGGGTTTTTCACTTTGTAAATTAGATTGAGATTGGTGATAAGTATAAGAAGCAATGTCCTGGTTGGAAATGAATAGGGTGGGAAGACCGTAATAATCTTGATACATGCTAGAATCACCTTTAGGATTCCAGGCATAATTATTTCCAGATTGTTGTGTAATTCCACTTGAAGGTGTATCGTAGCCCTGTGGATACATGGAAGCTGGAGAGGTATATCCATTATTTTGATTGCTATTTTGATCAGTGGAAGAAGATAGGGCTGTATGATTCAAGACTAGGATTCCTTGCAAACTAGAAATCGATGATAATTCATTCATGGATTGCAATTTTGTAATGGTATCTGTAGTATATTCTAAATCGGAGAGAACAGCAATGTACGATGTTTCTATACTGGAGGTAATTTCATCTAAAGTTAGAAGTTGAGAGGGCGGAGTGCTCTCTCTATCCAATGTACCACATCCAATGCGACCGTTACGATGATATAGAGTCACACAGGGAAAGGAATTCAAATTTTGAAACAGGGAGGTAGAAAAGGGTGTGTCTAATCCAACATGATTCAAAGAAGAAGAAGAAGAAGAAGAAGATGATGATGATATTTGGAGGTAGGAGGAAAGTGCGATTCCAACAGAAAAAATCTTGTTTTTCATGATTGCTTGAGATGATTATTTAAAACGTCTTGTCTAGTTCGAATGATTGAGTTGTCATTTGATTCCCACTACTAACTATGGAACGCGCCAAGTCGGTTTTGTACTTGTGAAAAGGATTATTTTTTTATAAACAATTTTTTAAATCATTGTGCTCCACCATCGTGTTTGGATTGTGCCTCTAAGTGTTGATTAGAAACGGTCATATTTACGGTTTCATTAGATGGCCACTTAAAATACATAGAAAAGGAATGATTTATTTAGACACACGGAGAAGGAGAAATCTATAAGACACATTCTACAAGTTCGTGCGTACGAACATAAATCATTTCATTTTTATTATTTTCAGAACCATTCACATCACCTCAATGAAATTCTTCTCATCTTTGTCACATTCATCATTCCTACATGATAATCAGGATGCACAAAGTCAAATAAACATAATTCAAAGACCCTTCAAGATAAAGCCATTCTTTCTTTGAAATTGAATCTCCCCAAACGATATATATATATATATATATATACAAATTTCTAAACACACAAAAAGATGTTAATATCCATCCTGTCTAGATGCAAAAAAACAACAAAATCGCCCAAGATTATGCACACATCCTTCACAAATATACTCGTTTTTCTTTTTCTCCAAGTTAGCATTGTTTCTTCCTTCCTTACATCCAAATCCATCTCCAAGAATCACTATAGGAAATCTGTTCATCTTAAAACCTTTTTCGCCGCCAAACCAATTGTCGAATCCATCTCCTCTACCATCATAAATATCACCACGACTACTACCCCCACCGCTGAACAAAATAAACACATTTGCAGATATTGCCAAAGCAAATTCGATTCTCGTAATGCTTTATTTCGACATATTCAATCCCCCACTGAGGAATGCATGGTTCTTCAATTACAAGCAGATTTACATTCGAATGGCACCACTTCTACCACAATCCAACATCGAAATTTGCATTCCACACTCCTTTATCAAAATATGCAGACAGACAAGCAAATTGTTATCCCGATTGTGGAAGAAATTTTGCATTTATTAGTATCATATGATCTTTCCTCACTCAACGAATCAGAATCGGAGATTATCACCAATATTCTCCCTCAAGCCTTTGAATCTTATCTAGACACACAAGAACAAAACTATCAGGATCTATCTAAAACGACCCCCACGGAAAAAACAGATAAGGAAACCAAATCTCGTATTACTAGCATGACTCAAGTGACAGCAGCTAAAATGAGACATGTTGCTCTATCACAAGAATCCAATTGTGCCTCTATAGGAGATGTCATAGTCCTATCCTATCAAAAATATATATTTCCAAATCAAAATAATAATGAAGCACTGTCTCACATTGCGTCTACAGAATATATGATGCAAACACTCAATCAAGCGTTACAAACAAAATGGAATTTCTATCATTCTGATACAAATGATGCATCGAAATCATATCTACCTCCCAAAGTCATTGCAATCCAATCTTTGTCCAAATCATCCATCTCTTCCGATACCTCCAAATCCAATCGTCTTCATGCAGAACGTGCCTGTACACAACGAGTCTATCATTATTTATTCCCATTATCGTGGTTGCCCAATGGTATAACTGCCGAAGAATGGTGCCGGGCTATTGTTCCCACAGATAAAATATCCCCTTTCTCTAAATCTCATCGTAAACGACATAAAACACCCTCCCCCTCCAATTTAAAACAGTTGAAAAAAATCTTGAAATTGGCCGAAAGTCCAAGCTATTCTAATTCTGCTTTGAATCCAAATAAAAAATTAGGATCTGGACGTTTTGGTACTTTGGCCCATCGAGAACGTATCTGCTGGCACAACTTTGCCGATCCAGCCTTGATGGGAAAGGCAAGTCCTAGCAATGAACCTGTATGGAGATGTTTGGATAGAGCTAAAAGTGGACAATTTGTCATATATGAAACCGATGCGTTAGCGATGTTGGAATTTTGTGGAGATGGGTTCGTACAACAACAGATTCGTCGAATTATTGGTTCGATTGTGGCGATTGTACACGGATATTTACCAGAATCATTTTTGGAGATAGCGACTAGACCGGATGTAGTGATTGAAACACCCTTAGCCCCCCCTAATCGATTGTACTTTGCTGAGGCACGCTTTCATTTTGATGAATTACGCCTAAAGGGACGTCTTATGGAACAAGGTGGAATTTTGTTCAGAGATGCTGTGTTTTTGGAAGAAGATTGGGCGGAGAAAATTCAGTGTGGTATAATGAATCGATGTGCTTCGGAGGAGATTCAAAAGGAGGAAGAAGATTGGTTAATAGAGCTGAGGGATATTATAGCTCCCAGAATTCAAGCCCAATTGGAACAAATTGAAAAAAATGATATTCGAAACTCTCTCTCAGAAAATGATTCCAATAGCAGTTCCGTCGAAATGTTTGATAGGATTCATTCAAATACCCTTGAACCAACTCCACATGACTATCAACCTGTTCTTAACCTGCTCCGTGATATTGTATATTCCAAACGATGGCCTGAAACATCTGTTGCTCGATCGAAAGTAATTCGATCAAATGACATCATTCCTCCTCAAAAAAATGTTTTAGAGGAAGAAGGAATCCATTCAGGATCTTTTACTGTAGTGAATCCAAAGTCACTTGAGCAAAGCGATTTTTTCTTTCCAAAGGCTAATGGTTTATTTCCTGAGTTAGTGGAAGCTGTCTTTGAATTAGAGGCTACATTATCATCTACTAAAAATCGATCGCCCTCATCCCATTGTGCGATTAATTGCAATGCTCAATTTACTCCCCATGTTGATAGTGGAAGAGGGAAAGGACAATCCCTTTCTATGATTGTTGGATTGGGAGATTACACTGGAGGTGAATTACGAGTGGAAGAATCAAAAAATGAAATTCGATATAATCCATTGGAATTTGATGGGTGGAATCAACGCCATTGGACTTTACCGTTTGAAGGTGATCGTTTTTCATTGGTTTGGTTTTCGCCCGAATTGTAAAAACATGAAAAAATAATACAATTTGTAATTTCTGGCTTAATATATACATTCGGTATTGATAGTTCCTGTCGCAACCTTTTGGTACATTAATGTACAATAGAACGATAGAGGATCGAGTTCCATATCTTTCTTTTCATATCCTTCATCATGTAATCAGACATCTCTCTTTTCATTTGTTCGTCCTTCAAACGAAAGGCGACACTTTCATGTTCATGCTTTCCAATCAAAAATGCAGTAGTGCAATCAAAAATGCAGTAGTGAGCAAAACCACATACTGGACCACAGAAAATTATTTGAAAGTAAATTTTTTGGGCAATCGATTCATAGGTTGTTTTTTATAATTTGACCTACTCTAATTTGAACTACAATAGAGAAATAAATTCAAAACTTTCCATTAACTGATGTATACATTTAATTTTTGATCATAATCATGCCAATATTATTTCAACTTTTCGATCCTCATGTATCGACCAGCTCAATGATTCCTCTCGAGATACACTGAGACTCTGTGTGTCACCAGATTAAGAAGTTAGATGAATTTTTCAAATCGTACTCAGTCCTCGAATCACTTGAAGGTAAGCTGGTTTGCAACAACAACATTTCGATTCCGTAATTAGATTTCTCATCGTAGATGAACTAAATAACAATAACTGCACATGTGATGTCGTCTGATTTCACCTCTAATGGAAGACCTCCTTGCCAGCGCTGTTTAGCTTCCTTCGCTATGCTTTCTGCTGCTGCATTGATTTTGCTTATGTCTAAGGAATCATTCATGTCGTTTCCGGTCGTCATTGATTTCACAGCATAGTCAATAACTTCCTCATTTTTCATTACATCAAAAATCCCATCTGAACCTAACACAACAACCATGCCACATTTTCTGTTATTTTTCTTCTCGGAATCTTTCTCAAAGATGATTTGAAAACAATCAACTATAGGACTAGGGATAACTCCTGCACGGAGCATCACAGCATCCCCTAAAGCACGAGTCATAGAAATTCCCACTGGTCCATAAAAGACATTTCCCATGGAATCCACTCGTCCTTCTCCCATTTCTATGCGTTCATTTTCTTCTGGAATTTTTACTGTTGTTTCTTTTGTAAGTGCTAAAGCTTTCCACATTTGACTATCATTTATGGGGGAGGATTTTTTTATTTCAATGGATACATGGGCCGAGGTTTCGATTCGATTATTTGTTTTGTGGATGGTTTTGAACGAATCGAAATCAGAATTGGGATATGTAGGAGGAATTCCTATCACAGCGCGAGAATCGCCCACATTTGCTATGTACATTGTCTGCGATATTGTAGAACTGACTGAATTTAAATCTTCTTTCTCAAGTTGATCAGATTCTTCAAGCATCATCATGACACAAGTAGTTCCTGATCGTCCTGCTGGTATGGTTTTATTTTGAATAGCATCTTCATGAGCATTTTCAAATGCTGCTTTTATCATGGAAGGTACATTAGAAACTAAAAAATCTTCTGTATTAGAGGAAGAATCATTCATTGCAAATTGCTCTTGGATACGAAAAGGCATTTGATGCGCCATAAACCGTGATACTAAATGACCCTTAAGTCCATGACCATCTAAAACACCGACGTATGTTGACGTGATTGGTTTACCAGACCTTTCATACTGGAAAGAAGCATGAAAATAAGCGTCTTGGTTAACTTTATTTGGACGATCAGGGTCTTCTCCTGGAATATTGTACATTCCTACAGGAACAGAAAATAATGGGAATTCCAAAAGTGATGTGGTGGATTGAAACACTGATCGATATCGTTTTTCTTTGATAGCTTCCTTGTTAACTGGCTTTCTTCTTAAATCATGTTGATGCTTGGGATAACAAATGAATGCTTCAGAAACAATGAATAAAAAAGTCATTGATATGAATATTGAAAGTAGTTGGAAAAGTTTGCTCTTCGTTTGCTTCATCAGTACAAATCCTGTAACATTTTTAAAGGAGTGGCACAGAGAATGCATGTTGTTCGAAGGCATTAGATGAACTTCACAAATTAACGATACCCCCCCTTTGATGGGAAATAATGAATAAGTTTCTTGGAGAGACTTATGCAAGAGAGTAACATTGCTGTTGAAGTCAACTCTCCAAATTTAAAAGTACGTCGAGGAAATCAAATGACGTAAAAAAAAAAACACTTAACATCATAAATCAATATTAAGGTTCTCACCTGTTTTAGAACTGCAATTGCAAAGTAAACGATAAAGTTAAAACTAAAGTATTGTCCAGGAAATTCCACAAGTGTGGTATTTTTTGTAGAACATATATCGATGTATACATGTCTTTAATCATACCTTTCTAAAAATCATAGGTATTTTTTGGTTTTTATTCCACGAATATGTGC
>Ga0209092_10003522_pt1 | contig 13539 bp, 8 predicted proteins | sample FraStrMetagenome_FD_187446 | JGI IMG/M metagenome (GOLD analysis project Ga0209092, IMG submission 187446) | Marine eukaryotic phytoplankton communities from Arctic Ocean - Fram Strait ARC3M Metagenome (SPAdes) (version 2) | ecosystem: Environmental > Aquatic > Marine > Oceanic | place: Fram...
CTTTCTTACCTCGGGCACCCTATTTTGGGAACGTTTTCAATTTGGGAACATTTCAAGTCTATAATGCACCCCTTTGTCTACAAAAACTTATACTGAATTTATGTAGAATATATTAGGGATATATAAAAGGCATAATTGAGAAAATATCGGTTGATGATAATCTGTCACAATTTGTTGCCATAATCAAATTTTTGGGAAATAGAACTGTTCGGGCTAATTTCGATGAAATCATGGCTAAAGATGAAACATATGTGTTGGAAATTCCTTTTTTGTCTGAACATTATGTGCAGCAGGCTAAATGTGTGAATGAAGAAGAGTTGGCGATACTAACGCGTCCATCAAATTTGTCGGACCTTCAAAAAGAATGGATGATACTACATGATCAATACGGACATGTGTCTTCGAAAGAAATGACGGCGCTAGTTGAATTTGGAGTTTTTCCTCGCAAGTTTAAAGCACTTAAAAACAAACAAATTTTGTGCCCTTCTTGTATTTTTGGTAGGATGCGGAAAAGATCATGGCGGCATAAAGGTGATAAAAATATAAAGAAAATTAAAAAGGTTGAACATAATTATCCTGGAGCTAAAGTATCTACTGATCAGTTGGTGGTCGCGCAGCCGGGTTTGGTTCCCAAATTCAGTGGTAGGCATTCCAAAGATAGAATATGTGGTGCTACTGGTTTTATAGACCATTATTCAGGGTATGCTAAAAGATCTTTTGAAAATCATGCTGATACATGTAGAGTCTCCATTGATTCTTATAGGGCACATAATGGACGATTTGCAGAGAAATCATTCTGAGATGCTGTAAAAGAGGCGGGCCAAACAATTGATTTTTGTGCCGTTGGAACACATAATCAAAATGGAGTTATTGAACGCCATTTTCAGCGTTTATCCTCCAATGCCAGAACTATCCTACTTCATGCCAAAAGGCATTGGCCAGGGATAATTTCCGTTATTTTGTGGCCTTTTGCGTACAAATACGCTAAGTTGCTATATAACCACTATCACTTGGATATAGTTGGAAGGTCTCCAATTGAAAAATTCTGCAAAACCAACATGAAAATGAGCATCAAAGATATACATACTTTTGGATGTCCATGTTTTGTTTTGGATAGTGACCTCCAAACAGGCAGTATGTTACCTAAATGGGATCCCAGATCACGACTTGGAATGTACCTTGGACATTCTCCTTGTCATGCTGGATCCGTGGCTCTAATTTTGAACCCCAAAACTCTCCATGTATCTCCACAATTTCATGTGGCATTTGATGATACATTTTCAACTGTCCCATATTTGGTGTCAACAGATGTTCCTCCAAATTGGTCGATATTGGTAAAGGAATCTGAATCAGCATCTAAGCTTGAGTTTGATCTGGCAAAAACTTGGATGGCGTCGCAACAAGATCAAAATAAATTTTCGCAAGATCCAGAGGGAGACATTGGAAATGCACGCTTCTCTGCTTTGAAAGAATTAGAAAAACATTTAGTGGATTCAGAGGGAGTCAATATGGATAGTATAGATTCAGAGGGAGTGCAAACTTTAAATGGAATTCATGTTAAAAATAAAAATTTAAATATTTTATTGGAACCAACATTACCGGATTTGAACAAATTAACCAGAAGAAAGTCGAACAGGGTTCCTAAACCCTCAGCTAAGGTACTGGGGAGCAAAGATAATGCTGTTTGGAAAATGTTTCGCATGGCAAATGTGGTGAAAACGAATAGCTATATTACAAATTGTGAGCAGAATAAATTGGTTGTTATGGCTACTCATTGTGAAATTCTGATGAAGAGCAATGTAAAGAAAGAGGAAAGTGCATTAGTGGAAGAAATAGAAAATGCAGGAGATACAATGCAATCACACACAAACGCAATTCGTCAACACCAAAGCAAAGGCCATCATCTGGTGCGCGACTCTCACAATATGCGACCAAACAAAGCAGTACAGTGTATGGATTCCTTTAATCACATACGTGAGGGAAGCGTTCAGAGTCAAGCATTTACCAAAATCAGGCATAAGTTAAAAAAATTAAACAATGATTCAATTTATGGAGCCGTTCTTCAAACCTCCAATGCTATTAGAGAGAGGCAATGGCAACCATCTAGAACCAAGAGGCATCCATCACCAATTTCATCAGCACGCATCAAAACACATCAAATGAAATACAACAAGTAGCGATAGATAAAGTGGTGGTGGTGGAAATGTCTAAAACTGAGAGAGATGTGGGACATCACCCACGGAGTCAATCAATTTATGGAGACATTGTCCACCAAACCAGCGGACAGGAGAAACATGCAGGACAAGCATCACCATTGTTCATTCCAACAAGCAAACAGGACATCAACAAATGCGATGGCAACCACGCAACACAAAATGTACAAGAGCAACAAGACTTATCTTCAATGCAAATGGAACAACGAAATAATGGGAAGACAACTTACCATACGGTGGAGAATCAAAACACGAATACTGAATGTGTACCCGAAGATCCTAGCGATGTGATTTGTGCGAAAAAGTTTTTGAAATTTTCGCAATCTCGTGGAAATAACACTTCAATGCAGAATGAAATGACGTCAGATTTTACAAAGATTGGTTTTCGTGAAACGGGACTCGTGGCCGGGATTGAATGCAAAAAATTAAATTCGACTGATGGTAACCTGGATGTTGACCCTAGCACGTACCCTACCGGGTGCCCTAAAAATTATTTTATTTCGTTAATTAAATCTCACACAAAGTCCTAAGTAATGGGCTAGTGTATATTTAGAACCTCTACTTGTATGTTCTAAGTATTTACACTTAAAATAAAAAATATTTGCAATGCAATTGTTATGGCTACTCATTATGGAAATATGAAATCATTATTTGATTCTACAATAAATGAATGTCATAATGTTATTTTTAATGTTGCAGTTACAACAAATGATGTGTACACACTAAGAGAGATGCTCAAATTACAAGATATTAAAGAATTTGTGGTGGCGATGCAAAAAGAAATTGATGATCACCAAAGCCGTGAACACTGGGAAATGTTTCTGAGAGTGAATATTCGGAATGGTGCTAAAACCATACGAAGTGTATGGACCTTTAAGGTTAAAAGATACCCAGATGGTAGAATCCTGAAGCACAAAGTGCGGCTTAATGCACATGGAGGAATGCAAATGTGGGGTGTGGATTATTGGGAGACTTATGCTCCTGTTGTAAATTGGATCAGTGTGAGACTCTTGACGGTGCTGTCCCTGATCCATAACCTTGAGACAAAGTCTATTGACTTTGTGTTGGCGTTCCCACAAGCTACTCTAGAGAGATATGTGTTTATGAAGCTACCATATGGTTTTGAATATGGGCAGAGAGAAAAATATGTCTTGAAGCTTAAGAAAAGTCTATATGGGCTTTCAGATGCCTCATATAACTGGTTTAATAAGCTGAAGGAAGGTCTAGAATCCGAGGGATACGTTAGATCTGAAGTGGATCAGTGCGTATTCTTGAGAGAAGACTCGGTGATCTTGGTGTACGTCGACGATATGATTGCGTTGTTGAAAGATAAGAAGACTCTTGAAAAGCTAGTGGCAAGCTTGAAAGAAAAGGATTTTATTTTGACTGATGAAGGATCTTTGGATAAGTACCTAGGTGTTGATGTTAAAAAGAAAAAGGATGGAGGGTTAGAACTAGTGCAACCATTCCTAATAGAGAGAATTCTTACCTTGCTTGGAATAAAAGATGATAAGATGCATAATTCTAAACCAACTCCAGCAGTTAGGCCTCTTTTGAACAAAGACTTGAATGGAGAAAAGCGCGAAAATAGCTGGAATTACCGTACAGCTATAGGAATGCTGACGTATCTACAAGGTACAACTAGGCCGGATATCTCAATGCCGGTACATCAGTGTGCAAGATTTTCGGTTAATCCAATGTTGTCACATGAAAGAGCGGTTAAACGAATTGGTAAGTACTTACTTGGAACGAAAGACCATGGAATAGCTTTTAAGCCGAATGACTCTTATGTCCTAGAATGCTACGTGGATGCGGATTTTGCTAATGGATGGGATACAGAAAATCCGGATGATCCCGATAATGTGCTTTCTAGGACTGGTTTTATTATCTTCTACGTAGGTTGTCCTCTAGTATGGGCTAGTAGAATGCAGACGGAAATAGCCTTGTCTACAGCTGAGTCCTAATACATACTAGCCTTGTCAACGGCTATGCGTGACGTAATTAGCTTGGTCGATTATCTTTTGAAGAATTGGTTGGTAGAGAAGTGATTGATTTTCTAATTCTCCTGTCCTCAATTAGGGTCGTAAAACACTGATAAATAAAATAGTTAGAAGAAAGTTCTCATGTAACATGAATACTTAAATAAAATATTATGTAGAATAACGATAATACTTTTTTTGGAATCTCATAAAAGTCAAATATGACCTTCGTGTTATGGGGGTGATTTCATCTAATCAGTCGACCTAAAAGTCTTCTGTTGATTCAACCCATTTGCAATCAACATTTACGTTTGGATGGTACAAATCAAACCACTGTTCACTAAGGTAAGGAATCCATTCTTTATATCATTCTTCTATTCTCACGGGGGTTACCTCACGCTTGAGAATTTTCGAAGATAGATTCAGAACTTTATCCATAAAGAGTCTAACATAACAAAATTTTTTCATTGAATGTTTGCCCTCGCCTTTGGAACTTAAGTAGGAGCATTGACCATTTTCATCAGGTAAAGAGGAGTAGCCTCTACCCTTAATGTCGTAGTGTGATAACGCAAGTGACCCCCACAACTGATTCCTCACCTTGGTTAACCAATCGAAAACAATGTCGAATCTTCAATATCCATTTCAAAGATAGGATTCCATAAACTATCTTTCGATGGGATCGCTACATTGCTCTCGTGTACCTAAGGAAAGGTTCAACAAGGAGTTCGAGTTGAGTGTAATGCTGATGCATTCCTAAATTAGATTGCTTTCCTCGTGCATTTTCCTCTGTTCTCCATCTGTTCACTACATTGGTGTCTGTAGATGAAACTCCTTGTTCGGTGGCTATAGTGGCAGATGTTCTGCGGAAAAATCGAAAACATTGATAAGAGGTTTTTATCTTTTCGATTGATTCGACTGAGAGGGGAAATAGAGTTCGGTCGATGACGAATATTTCTTCAAGAGCTTCATGTATAACGTCGTCGATCAGTTTTGGCGAGAGTAGATTTCCTTTATCATCCGAAATAGCTGGGCCATCTAGGAAGTTTAAACCGACCTTTATGCTTAGTAATCGATCTAACACCCCTGCTATATTGATTCCTGATGATGTTTCTGGGGAGCATGGAATAAGGTGAAGCAAATCATGGTTTTCTCCTTTCAGTCTTCCAAGTAAAGGGATGACTAAATACTCTCTTGAATGATGCAAATGCTTTTTTAACCCTCCAAGATCTAACAATAACCCCTCTGGACCTCTCAGTGATAATACATAAGAAACTACTATATAAGCAATTATTACCATTAGAATGTGTTTGTCTTTCCTGTCTTCTTCATTCAAATATTTCATCTCTAACTTGTGAATTAATTTTTTCAATAACGGGAGTCCCAAAGCTAAATTTGGTTTGACTAACTGACCCATTCTAGAACGAAGTCCTTCGGTAAATCTTTTGAAGAACAAAGATGCGCATTCGTCTTCAGAGAACCGTTGATAATTACCACTACTATCTCCCAATGATCGAGTTATAGAAGTGTTGCTAGAAGAAGCTCTTACGAAATTGCTATAACAAGATCTATACCCTCTTATTGTTTCATATTGAGTATAAGTCTTGTCATGTTGTCCCGGCTTCCTAGAAAAAAGCAACATTGCGATTGCAACTTGATATCCACAATGGTCATGCAACGGAAATGGAGGATCCACTGTGAACGGACCTGGTAAACCAACAGTCGAGCACATTTTAATCATTCTCTTAGTTTTCGCTAGGTTCCCTAATACTGTACTGGTTTCTCTGCTCCAAAAAAGATCTAAATTCATCCTCCTTATGCATGCAGTCAATAATTGATCACTAGGAACTTCTGTATTTGGTAAGCTTCCTCTAAGTTTGATGAAAATACACCGGTCGCACTCAAAGGGAGTAATTAAACTATCTCCATCTCTTCCAACACAGAAATCCTTTTCGCTCCTCACTTTTTGTGACCAGACTTGCATGAGCCTCGGTGCTTCATTCCCTGACTGGTTGTTTAATAGTTCTTCGGGCCGGTGCACATGAAATTTTATCTGTTGATCCGAAGTATAACACTTTCCGCACCAAACGTGCTGGCAGGGTGGGAATCCTCTCCGTTGATGAGTAAAATTTCCGCAAAATATCCCCTGGGGCCACGTCAGTCGTTTTAAACAAACGACGCATCTCCCGCTGAGCTCCGATAAGCTTGGGGGTGTTCCGAAGTTGCCAAGGATATGCTCTGGAATATGGAAAGATAAAAGCAAGAAAACAAGATTCAAACATTTGAGATGACCAAAATGAATGAATAGGAGGAATGGTAAGTACGAAATCTGCAGCCTTGTACAATTGTCTAAGCCACAAAGTTGTAGCTAACTTTGGTATCAAAACAATGTGAGTCGATCTTCTTCGCTTCAAACGTGCTTTTCGGATTTCTTCTAACGCTACATCTGCAGCAGCTGGGGGAGGATGCCATAAGAAAATTCCAGTTTTAATTTTCAAGCGATAGAATCCTAGATTATCAATTTCGCCCCCAAAATGATCGTGTCCTCTTCCGAACCAATCCTCAGGCTTTAGAATTTCGAGTTTAGGCCCGATGATGGCTGTTATCCATGATTTTAATTCAGGGCTTCTTTCCAAAGCAGACTTAGACCATGGACAAAATCTGAGCATACTTTTTCCTAGAGATACACCCTCACGCAAGCTTCCTCTCGAGATTCCGTCTGTACCCTGAACCTGCATTCGGTTCCCAGAAACATGGGTTACTAAAAACTTGCTACCAGATTTTAACTCTAAAGCCTTAAATCTAGTAATTAATCCAAATAGTTTTTCGCTCGAAGAATTCCCTTTGTGTAGAGCACTTTCAACTGTAGAGTTGTCAGTGGCCATAATCACGTAAGCATCCTTTAGTCTGCCTGCATCTACTTCGACTTCGAGGGTCTCTACAAGGTTTGCAAATTCGCGAAAGTTTGACGAGGCGTCATCCTCGTCCGGTCCCCAAACTCCTATTCGATATCTAACATCATTTTTGTAATCTAGAGATGCGCCAAATCCTGATTTGGACGCATCGACAAATCCATATACCAATAGACTAATTTCTGAAGATCTGTCTGTGATGATTGGTGGGGTCTCGGACTCGAAAAATAAAGTCAATGCAGTTAAACATGAATAAAACCTGGGAACTAAACTAATCTCATTAGGACGATTTTTTGGGTCATATTTAAACTTCATGATTAAATCCACTTCCTCCTCTGACATTCTTCCTTCGATTTTTTCTTGTTCTAGAAAAGCGATCCACTCCAAGTCCTTGATTTTCCATCCCTCACCTGATCTTTTAGGTAAGTAAGAACACAGAGTTAAATGGAATCCTTTTAAAAAAGGAAAAATGACTTCAAAAGTCATAGCCAAATGACAAAGGAAACCACGAACACGCTCCAAGTAATTGAAGTTTAGCTTCTTAAGCTTTTGTTGGTATATTAGCTTGTTCAATTCAATTAAGTAGTTTCTCCCCTTGTTCCATTTCTCTTTGGTGACTGTTCTTTGGACTTTAGAGGGGGTGGTTATGTAGACGCACCCAGCCCAAGGCCCATTATCTATCCGACGCTTTCTAGCTGCATCTTGGATACCCAAGTACTGCAATCGACTGGCTACCCATCGCGCTATCTTCCAGACATGCTCTAAAGACCAACCTAGAGCTCGGAGGTCATCCACATAGGCCTTTATTTCCCCTGCCATCCGCTGGACTACACTATTCCACTTGAACACATTAGGCATGGCTGGGTTGTAATCAGGACTGCCGATGAGGTTCAAAATTAGCTTATCCCAAAACAAAGGATTATTTTGAGAACGTTCATCTCCTCGAACAAACTCTTCAGCTAAGTAGTAAAAACGGCACGACCATTCTGGGCTCGGCCGGAGCCCCATCCAACAACGGGTGTTGGTTACAAAAACTTTCTCTTGATCTGGAAGTTTCACATTAGGGAAGCAAGCTTTTATCTCTTGAGTGAAGGGAGTGATATCCATGCCCGAAAAAGCCACTAATTTGTTATCTAGCGGAAAATTTAGAAACATTTCGCCCAAGTCAATGTCAACGGCCTTGTAGTTGAAACCTAAGACGCGGACCATCGAGGACGAGTTAGGCAGCCAGAAGTTTGAAGACCAAGTCGCTTCGTTTAAGCCGCAAGAGGACCCATTTTGGACCATCCGTATGTCTTCAGCTTTCGGTACCGCGAAATAGCCAATTAAGTTTTTGATTTTTTGCCTGGGGGTTATCTTCAAATAGTTTCGTTGCATTCCCTTTTTAATTTTTGAAAAAAGTTTATCATGTACTTCTCTTTTTGGCTTTCTGGCATATCTAAAATTTCTTGGAAGGTCAGATGCTATTTGTGCAGGGAAGCCCGACTTTGCACAATGTTGAAGGTAATGGTTCCAGCGCCAAAAGATTAAAGTAGACCCATTATCCCATCCAAAAAAAGAGCTATTTTGGTAGCTTGTTAAAACCTGAATGCCGCATTCAATATCGAACCTTAAATTTTCATATTTCGGTAAATTTAAATCTGGAATGACTTTAGGCTTTTCTTCCCCCCTTAATTGTTCAGTAGAACCTGATATTGACATAACTAAATACTTAGTCTGCATATACTCCGCATAAACGGACCCATATGTACGTTTCAAATACCGAAGAAACTCTAAATAAAGTTTTCTTTTCAAGACACGTAATACAAAGGGACGCAGTAATTCTATCAATTTGGTTGCTGTAGGCCAAAGAGAAAGTATTCGCTCATTCCACATGCGAAAATCAACCTGAGCATTATCTGCTTTGGCTGCCTTTTCGACAATTTCCCCTATTTGGCACCAGTCTTGAGGCAAAGGTCGCCCTAAAGTCTCAAGTATGACTACCTGATCGTTTGGGACTGGTAGAGATATGGGTATTTGAGGAACGAAAGGTCGAATTAATGGATATGAGGGTCGATGTAGCGACTTCGAAAATTGTGCAAGAAGTGCAGAACAAATTTGAGACGGTGGGAAGGGTAATTCCGATTGATGAAGGAACCGACAATAAAATTTCGGTAACCCAAACACTTGACCTAGTTCTGATAATTCCAGACTTCGAATCCCAAAGCCCGTAGCTGAATAAGACGTTGGATGAAAAACTGAGGCGGATAACGAGGAGATTGGGAGTAACTTTGAAAAATGTATACAAGATGAAGATTGAAACGAAGCAGCTAAGGTTGTCGGACGTATGGAATAATCAATAAAATCGCCTATTTTACGTAAGAGTTTAGACGAGTTTAATTTAAACGCAACGTTCGAACTTCCCCACACGATTTCAGCCGTTGTAGCTCCGCCAAACAGTGAGTGTCGGGCTCTATGTAGTTGGAGGGAGGAACAAGGGAGGGATCGATATTTTTGGACTTGGTCCAGTACAAATATCCAATCTTCATTGGTTGCATATTTCTTCAAAGACTCCTTTACAAAATTAGCCGACCCATTGATGAGAAAGGTCGATGAAAAACGAGGTGGCACTTGAAAGTTCTTATCAGTGTTACTAAAAACTGAAGATAGAACGTGTCCGAAGAGATTAGATTTCAAAACTGAAACTATTTCATTTTCAGAAGAAAACTGAGGAAAAGATAAACTAGATACCTGATCCGGTTCAAGACTTAAGAGCCACCATGGTTTTGTTTCAAAAACTAAAGAAAAGTGATGAGGTTCAAACACTTCGATTGAGCCTAACAACTCGTTTCTTGATGATGCTGAGAGATGACTAATAGGGTTGGTGACTGGAATTTTATCGATCGGAGGATTTGAGTTTTTAAAGGGACTGGAAAACTCAGAAACCATGAGGTTTTGATCAAGTTTTGATTTTACATTGGTACCTGATCGAACCAATGAACGTGGTAAACAAATTGACGATCCATCGAGGCCACACGCTTGCCTCTTTTGGACTCAAGATCGACTCTCCAGAGACTTGAGTCTCCGTTTTAAGTCTTCGATCGTAGACTTGAGGGTCGAATCTAATTTATTCGAAGCTGTCGAAGCAGCTGCTTCGGCCTTTTTGACTTCCTTCTTCAAGTTAAGGTTGTCATTTTCCAAAGCCTTCATCTTTACACTGAGCTGCTCAACAATCTCGAAATTAGAATTCAAAGCAAGAAACTTAGACAATTCAGCTGTTACTATAGGTGAATTCTTGAAATTGAAACTGGCTATGTCCGTCATCAAATCTAGAGATCTGAGACTTGCGTAAGTTATAGCCTTTGATACCTCAAAAGGTTTCGAGATCTTGAAAGAATTATGAACGGAATTGCGAGGTCCCGCGATCTTATCAAACAAAGCTTTCCCTAGGCGTGTTGTGATGTGCCAAGCTCTCTTGGTACCATATCTTGACCTAGCATATTCATTATAGGTCTCATCAATGAATTTACAAATTCCTTCCACCCAAGCTACTGACTCAGTCAAAGCTAACTGACAGAGAGTGTGATAAGGAGTCAATGGGGTTAACTCAGTATCTAAGAGAAATTGATGTCCAGTTTTAAATAGATGGAGTTCTTGTTTCAAACGGTCTCGATGTCCGTCATTGGGAAGGTCCCAGTCATCCCAGGATTTGATGGCTGGGAAATAGCTCTCATCTTTCCGGATATAATGTTTGTTGTCCGTAGAGAAAAACCTGGGTAATCTGGCTTCAAAGGAAGTGATAGCTAGCGCTTGATTATTAGATCTTAAAGACATTTTATAGATCTTCTCCAAGTTAGACATTAGTTTTTGTCCACTAATTTGAACATGTACATGCTCGAATACGATGTGACAGTCAACCAAATAACCGTAATCTTCTTCAGGAAAGTGAATTTCCATCCAAGAGCTTAGTTCTTTTACATTTCGAAGTCCTAACTGTCCAAACTTTATAGCGGTCTCATCATTAGATGATCTCAAAGAGTTTACTTGGTGATTCAATTCATTGACTTTAGCCCAAATTCGTTTTTCACGTTGATCAAGGTCTTCTGAGTCAGATCCAGATCCCTGTGTTGAAATCTTCTTATTCAGAATTTGAATGGCATCGACTGCAAAGCTATTGTGAGCGTTTAATCTTCTCTCCAATGGTTCAAGGGAAGTACGAACGGAAGCACTTATATTAGCATTATCAAACTTTTCATCAATTAGCTTGAGGACTTCCGGTCTTGAAAGTAGATCGAGACTACTTATTGAGGTGACTGTATCTGCTATCAACGCAACTGATAGCCAAATGTTAGGGGCCTGAAAATTTTGATGAAGGTCGGAAGGTCTAGATCCTAAGGAATTGTGCAACCTCTCTATTTTAAGATCAAAGCTTTGAAGTCCCTCTATGCTAATGGAGTTTTGGTTTTGAGTGGTTTCGAACATTGATTCCAAGATTAAAGATAAGCTAGAGAATCTTTCATCTAAGACCTTGTAGATATTCTCAGAAGAATCAAGTTGGTCAGCTAAGGTCAAGTATTCTGGTACTGAAATAGCCAAAGTATTGGGAATACTAACAGTCTTTTTCCTTGGGGTTTTAAAAGCTAGAGCTGTAGAAACAAACTCATTCTTTGCTTCGATGTCTAGCTTTGAAATCTTTTGAGAAGGTAATCTCAGTTCTGGATTTTCTACCTCTTCTTTTACCAACAAGAAACGCTGGTACCAATCATCTAGTGTAGAAGATTGCTCAAACCATTTATCGATTACTTCATGACTAAGGACCTTGGAATTAATAGATGGAGTGACAAAGGCGATGGATGGAGCCTTCAGGACGTATATCTCGCCTGGAGAAGGAGATAACTGCTTATTACTGGTAGTATTTCGATGAGACTTTGAGCACCGTTTATTGATACAAAAAGTACTTCCCTGACCTATCACCTTAAAACAAATCTTATCAACAACCATCCAAAGTTTGTACTTTCTTTGACTAGACAATAGCGGCATTGCAGGTGGTACAGACAAGATAGTAGCGGTAGGAACAGGTGACTCACCTGTATCCAATTCCCGTCTCAAAGAACTAGATTCAAACTGATGGTGGACTTGGGTAAAAGATGAATCGGAAGGAGTATCTCTCTCTTGAAGGTTTTCTCTTGGAGAAACCACCCCCCCATCACGGACAAGAGTGTCCGTCCGCTGAATGTCTTGAAGGACTGAGGCCAAATCATCAAGAGAATGAGATGACATCGTAGAGGTTACTGAGGATCAGAAATTACACGCAGATTCTTGCGTTGTCTAGAAGTAATAGAACCCGTAGAGTCAAGGCGAAAGAAGATAAACACAGGTGTTGGTCTTGTAACTACTCCTGTTTGACCTTGGAGACCGCGATACTTATTGGTAATGCGGACACGTGTTCCAGTTGGGAAACGTTCAGAAGAACGACGAGCAGGAGCTGGAGGAGGTTGCTGCTGAGGAGGGTTCTCTGTAAGTAAGAGACGGTTAAGTTCGGCTGAAAGAGAAGAAATCTGAGTAGCTAAATCCTGAATACGTTGTTGGCGATCCATAGAAATGAAAAAGAAAAGAAGGAAAAAATTTACTTTGTCGAAGGAATCTCCAATAACTCCAACCCTCAGTGATCACGTGGTGAGGCCTGCAGATAGCGAATAATTCTTCTTCAATAATAATTTGAATATGTGAGGATTTGGATACTGAAAGTTGTTTGAACGGTCGATAATAACTCCATAACGAATAGCGTAACATTCGTGCGTGAGTTCTCACAGAACTTTACATGAATACCTTGTCATTGGTCTTCTTTGTAAACTTCTGGCAGAGAAGTCTCGGTATTGAAATAACACCACTCCACTGGATCTTTTAAGTTCAACAACTAGATAAGTTCCCTGTCTATAATAGAATAACCTTTGGTATTCTATATCGTATTGTTCACTGATAACGACGTGTATGACCTCTGGCATTTTGCGAATTAACTTCATGTTGTTTCCTAACATTTCGTTTAAATCTTTGCTAAATCATAGACATTTGAAAATCCTTACTTAAACCATCTCAATCTTTTGATTAGAGTAACATATTAAATCAACAGTTTATTTTTTGCATGATTTAAATTTCCTCTTCTCATTTTTCTTGATATACGGTTACGGGATTGGAACTTATTTTTCATTCTCCAAAGAGATCTACAAATCTCGCACTCTGACGTACGAACTAAATCTTCGCCGGACTTGGACCCTCTTAATTTTAAATACGTCACGATGCAATTAATGAACGAAGTACTTAAGATCACCACGATTAAAAGGACTAAGCCATAAATACACTGCAAAGTTTTGGAAGACAACAAAAGTTGTATTTCCATGGCAAAAAGAAGGCAATTTAGCCCTAGAACAAAGCACATTGGAATTAAATACCATCATTTTA
>Ga0209092_10003524_pt1 | contig 13536 bp, 8 predicted proteins | sample FraStrMetagenome_FD_187446 | JGI IMG/M metagenome (GOLD analysis project Ga0209092, IMG submission 187446) | Marine eukaryotic phytoplankton communities from Arctic Ocean - Fram Strait ARC3M Metagenome (SPAdes) (version 2) | ecosystem: Environmental > Aquatic > Marine > Oceanic | place: Fram...
AGGCATCTGGTTTACTGTCCCACCTGTCGATAGCTCATTGCTCACAAGTGTACTAATGGGTATGTTAGGCTTAGGTGCTATGCGTACAGTAGAGAAGACTAAGAACGTACAGAGAGAACGCTAATGGCAAGAAGCGCAAAAGACAGTTACATTGTAAACTACGAACCTGAAGGGCCGTATTACGGGAACACGTATTCTGTTAGAGATGCTTATAACGAAGCTGCGTTTACTGATGTAGATACCATGGTAGGAGATGATGGTGTTTTTGAGTTAGACAAAGCAGCTTTAGGCCCAGACAGCGGGTTTTTAGACTGGGCTTCTAGTTTTGACGAAGACACTCCTTTTTCAGAACGCAGCCCAGAAACCTATCTTGACATACAAAACAGTGACGTTACAGGTGTAGAAGATAAAGATAATTTCCAACGATATGGAATCACTCCTAATCAGTCAGAAGACTGGGCTACTTCACCTACAAAAATACACAAAGAAGCTTTTAAAAATTTACAACAACTAGCTAAAGAAGATGAAACAAAGTTTGGACAAGTCTTTAGCGATCTTACTTCAGATTTTAAACTTAGTTATCTACACCAAGCCTATAAAAATAATCAAATAGATAAAGACGCTTATGCTAAAGCAGCGGCATCTGCTTATAGAGAATCAAGCCCTGACATACCTGTTTTTGCAAACAACGGGAAAGTGTATACTTTTCCAAGTGCTGATTTTACTAACCCCCTTTTTGCAAGAGAACTTCCATTAGACACAACAGACTCCAATAAAGACGAGTTCTATAGAACACTAGGTACTCGCGGTACATTACAAAATACTGATGATTTTAGAACAGGAGCTATTGAAGGGTTTTTAAATAACCCTATTGTAAACGCTGCTGTTTCTTTTATTCCCGCAGGCGCAGCAGTTCTTGCTTTAGCTAAAGCCGCTAACGGACAAACATTACACGCTTCTGATTGGTTTTCTATAGCTGTTGGTGGCTACGATGTAGCGCAAGGAAACATAGGGCCAAGTGGAAACACAGGAGCAGGTACAGGCACTGGTGGTATTTGGGATGATCCTTCTATAGCGGAGGGTGTTAATCTTTTCAATGTTGATAAGTTTGCTTTAGCAGGTGCTAATTACGATCAAGCTAGAGAAAACGAAGAGAAAGAAGCAGACGCAGTAAAAGCTGCCATCGCTATTGCAAACGCTAAAGCTGCTGCTGATGCTGCTGCTATAGAAGCTAAGGCTGCTGCTCAGGTAGCTGCTGACAAAGCAGACGCTGCCGCTGCGGAAGCTAAGGCAAACTCTGACAGAGAGAAACAAGCTGCCTTAGACCTACAAGCAGACAAAGATGCTAGGGCTGCTAAAGCTGCTGCTGATGCTGATGCTAAGGCTGCTGAGGATGCTAGGGCTGCTCAGATAGCTGCTGACAAAGCTGAAGCTGACAGACTAGCAAAACTTGACGCAGAGCCTATTGAAGCTAAAAAGCCTGATGAGGTTATACCTCCACCAACAATACCTAAAGACGAAGAAGGGGGCGGTGGCGGCGCTGGGGAAGGCGGTGGTACAACTGGCGGGTCAGCAGGTGGCGGCACAACAGACCCTAGTGACGGTATAGCTATTGAAGGCGATCCAGACCCTGTAGAAGAAGACCTTGTTGTCACTACTGATCCTACTGAGTGGGACGAGAACATACATGACGATATTCTTCAGCGTCAGATATATGACATGGCTGCTAAAGAAACTGATCCAGTTTTGCGAGAAAAACTAGAAGCTGAATACGAAAGGGTGGGCGGTAAACACGTAGATGATTTAAAAGCAGGAAAGACTGTTGAAGAAGTTTACGATAATTACCCTACTGATCCTGTACCAGAAGAAACAGAAGAAACCTATGCTGAAGATGTTTTTGCTACAAAATATCCTGATGGTTTCTTAGGCGGTACATTTAGCGATATAGATTATAACAACGATGGTGTTGTTTCTGCAACAGAGCAGAATCGCTGGGAACACGAAGCAGGTCAGGAGTCAGAAGATGAAGACCCTGTGTTTGGCGGTAGTGTAGGCACTGGTGGCGGTACGGCTCCTATTGGTACAGACCCTGTAGTAGGTATTGATGTAGACCCTGTAGTAGGTACTGTCACAGCTGATGGCACAGCAAATGGCTCTGGTGAAGGCACAGGCTCTGGTGAAGGCACAGGCGCTGGAGATGGCACAGGCGCTGGAGATGGCACAGGTACTGGCGAAGGTACAGGTACTGGCGAAGGCACAGGCGAAGGCACTGGCGATGGCGAGGGATCAGGAGACGGTCAAGGCACTGGCAGAGGAATCGGTACAGGCGTTGGCGTTGGTAGTGGAACACGCACCACAGACTCTTTGTTTGGAGACATGCTACAGCTAGAAACACAGATAGGTGCAACACAAGAATTACTTAAACCCTTTAGTCTTGCTCCTGTATCATCACCTCTTTACAATCTACCACAAGCTAACCCAATAGGGCAATTTTTACAGCAACAACAAGCGTTAAAGGCGAGACCAGACGGCATGTTAACAAACGCACCAGCAGAGAACTTTTTTGAAGATACATATTACGAAGACCCAATACTTGGACGGAGCTATAATTTCTAATGACTTACTTACAACTAGTTAACAGCGTACTACGCAGGCTGAGAGAGGACGAAGTAACTTCTGTATCTCAGAACAGCTACTCTAAACTTATTGGAGAGTTTGTTAATGACGCTAAACGCACCGTAGAAGACGCTTACGATTGGACTGCTCTACGTACTACTCTCACAGTGTCTACCACGACAGAGACGTTTAACTATGTCTTAACTGGTTCACAGAACAGGATGAAGGTGCTGGACGTTATTAACGACACGTCAGACTTCTTTATGCAGTACCGTGCTTCTCGCTGGATGGACAATGCTTTCTTGATTGAGACACCACCTATTGGTTCTCCACAGTTCTACAGCTTCAACGGTGTTAACGCTGCTGGTGACAATGCTGTTGATGTGTATCCTAAGCCTAGCGGTGTGTTTGAGTTACGCTTTAACGTGGTACTACGCACAGCAGACTTCACAGCAGACACAGACAACATGCTGATTCCTTCCTCTCCTGTTATACAACTAGCCACTGCATTAGGTGCTAGAGAGCGTGGAGAGACTGGCGGCACATCAGCAGCAGAGTTGTTTGCACTGGCTGACAATACCTTGGCAGATGCTATTGCTATTGATGCATCTCAACATCCTGAAGAAACTATCTGGTATTCGTAAATGGCACAACAACTACAGAACATTACAGTAGCAGCCCCAGGATTTGCTGGTCTTAACACACAGGACTCACCCATTGGTGTTGATCCTTCGTTTGCTGCTGTTGCAGACAACTGTGTTATTGACAAGCTAGGCCGTATTGGTGCGCGTAAGGGCTGGGTAGAGGTATCTACTAATGGCTCTTCTGTATTAGGCAGCAGCCGTGGTATAGAAACCATGTACGAGTTTATTGATAACTCTGGCGATAAGGTTATACTGTCAGCAGGTAACAATAAAGTATTCAAAGGTACTACAACCTTAACAGACATTACTCCTAGTAGTTATACTCCTACAGCTAACAACTGGAAAACAGTAACACTGAACAACCATGTGTACATGTTCCAGAGAGGCAATGAGCCGCTGATAGGCACAGATGAGTCAGGCTCTTTTGTGTTAGAAACTATGTCAGGACACAGCCATAGCACAGGGACTGCACCACAGGGCAATGAAGTATTAGCAGCCTATGGTAAGTTGTTTGTAGCTGACATCACAGGTGACAAGCACACGGTATACTGGTCTGACACACTTAACGGTCATGCTTGGACAGGAGGCGCTTCAGGCTCGTTAGACGTTACATTAGTATGGCCTACAGGCTTTGATGAGATAACGTCCTTAGCAGCCCACAATGGCTTCCTAATCATCTTTGGTAAGAAGTCTATACTTGTGTACTCAGGTGCATCCTCTCCTGCCTCTATGACGCTTACAGACACCATAGAAGGCGTTGGCTGCATAGCTCGTGACTCAGTACAACACACAGGCACTGACATTATCTTTTTGTCTGAGACAGGTGTACGTAGCTTTGGCAGGACTATCCAAGAGAAGTCTATGCCTATGCGTGACATTAGCAAGAACGTACGTACTGACTTGTTACATCTAGTACCTCTACAGACCAACGCTATCAAGTCACTGTACAGTGCTGAAGAAGCCTTCTACCTGCTAACACTACCAGACAGCAACACTGTGTACTGCTTTGATATGCGTAGGCAACTAGAGGATGGTTCTAATCGTGTTACTACTTGGTCTGGTTTGTATCCTTTGTCGTTTGTCTCTATAGAAGGTGGTGACATATACATAGGTATCTCTAGTGGCATTGTCAAGTACACGGGCTACATGGATGGTGCTAACAAGTATGAGATGCGATACTTTAGTAACCCTATGGACTTTGGTAATACATCTAACCTGAAGTTCTTGAAGAAGTTTAACTTGACTATCATTGGTGGTCAGAACACACCTACTACATTAAACTGGGGTTATGACTACACAGCTAACTATACTAAGCAAGCCTTTACATTTGGCTCTGCTAACATTGCTGAGTATGGTATAGCGGAGTACAACACCACAGGTGAATACACTTCTTCTATTCTTATCAACACACCGAAGGTTAATACCAGCGGTAGCGGTGAAGTCGTTACTATTGGTATTGAAGCTGAGGTTAACGGTGCTGCTTTTTCTATTCAAAAAATTGACATACACGCTCTACTAGGGAGACTTATCTAATGTCCAACTATACAAAGACCACTAACTTTGCTACAAAGGATTCTCTCCCTTCAGGCAATGCTGCTAAGATTGTGAGAGGCACTGAGATTGACACTGAGTTTAATAACATACAAATAGCCAGTGCTACAAAGGCTAATGCTGCTAACGCTGCGCTAACTGGAACTACAACTGCTGTAACCGTAGACGTGTCAGGCACACTAACGGCTGGCACAATTACTGGAGGGTCATACTAATGGCTTTAATGGATTTACTACGAGCAGGTGGAGAGTATTACTTAGGACAAGAAAACATTGAGGGGGCGCAACAGCTAGGCCGCGAGACTCAAGCAGGCGCACAAGCGTTGGCTCAAGAAGCACGAGCAGGCACAGAGTTTAGACCGTACACTGTTACAAGTGGTTTAGCTAATGTAGGCACTACTGCTGAAGGTGGTTTTGATATTAACCTATCCCCAGAGCAACAGGCTTTACAGACGCAGCTACAGGGTCAGGTAGGCGGTTTGTTTGGTCAAGTAGGTGCAGACCCTGCCGCAGCACAAGCGCAGCTATACGAGCAGATGAGAGCCGTACAGCGTCCTGAAGAGGAACGTCAGCGTCTAGCACTAGAAGAACGTATGCTGTCACAAGGGCGCTTAGGACTAGGCTCTGCTGCTTATGGTGGTTCCTCTCCTGAGTTGTTAGCTCAAGAGACTGCACGACAGGAAGCTATGGCCCGTGCTAACTTAGGTGCGCGTCAGCAGTCTCAGGCAGAAATGCTACAGGCTGGACAGTTAGGTGGAATGTTGCAGGCAGCAGGATACCAGCCACAGCAGCAAGCATTATCTATGCTGTCAGCTAGTCAAGTACCTGCTGGGTTTGCTGATGTTGGTCGCAGGACTGGTACAGAACTGGCTTCACAACTGGGCTTAGGTGGGCTAGAGTCTCGACTACAAGCTGAAGACTTAGCTAACCGTCTACAACTACAGCAAGGAGAGGCAGTATTAGGTTCTTTGTTTGGTCAACAAGCTACAGCACAAGAACAAATACTTAATAGAATACTTAATCCTAACGGTGATCCTTTAATAGGAGATGACGGCCTGCTTGGTGGCATTCTAAATAACTTTGAATTACCAACTTGGTTGGGAGGTTAATAATGGCTAGACAAGATATTGCAGGACTCCTTACGGGAATGCCAAGCAGTCGTCCAGACCCTATGGCAATGGGTGGTAACTCAGCACAACAACGGTTAGCCTTTGGCGCAGAACGCGCACAAGGTCTTCAGCGTGGTGTCCGTGGGCTAATGGGTCAAGACCCTCGTACTACTTCTGAGAAACTACAGATGGCGATGGCTAGTTTAGACTTAAGCAAGCCAGAGGACTTACGTAAACTAGCGGGTATACAACAGGCTACTGGTGACTTGGCTGGTGCAGCTAAGACTGCTGCTGCTTTACAACAGGTAGGTCAAGAAAAAGACACAAGAGATTCTTTAATACGTATTGCTAGGTCACAAGGTAATGACGAAATGGTAGACTTCTTGCTATCTGGAGGTTCTTTAGCTACTGGAGGTTCTGTGTTATTAGGCCGACAGCCTGTTGCTAAGTCTTCTACTGTTACTAAGCAAGACAGAGAAGACTACGATTTGTATTGGAAAGGTTTTTCAGAAGAAGAACAAGTAACATCAGGTGGACGTATTGTAAAGCCGTGGTGGAAAGGCGGAGATGACATTGATCAAGATGTTAAAGATAAGCTGTATATTGTTGCTGAACGTATCTATGACAATAACCCCGCTGTTGGTAGAGAAGCCGCATTAAGACAAGCAATGGGTTTAACGCCCGTAGGTGGCACACCGCAAGCACAAGAAATTCCTGATGTCCCACAGGGGGATAGTTTTTCATACATGAAGGATAAAAAGGATTAATAACTTTGGCTAATATTCTTGTAGAAAAAGTAAAGAATGCTATAGGTAATGGCGTCTTATGGCCTGAAGATTATCATGCGGCTATAACAGCTAGTCACGATAACCTTGAAGTTAAAGAATATCTTGAAGGGCTTATGCAAGTAGATAATGCAGAAGTTAAACGTGATGTTGATGTCAACCCTATAACTTTAGAGTTTGAACCTACAGGGCGGAGAGCAAAAGCACAGGCACAACGTGCTGGTCTGTTAGGTGTTGAAATGGATGTTCCTGTTACTACACAAGATAGGAGTAAAGCGCAAGCTCAACGAAATGCTGTAGCTGAGAAGACAGAAGAACCTTCGGCTCCTGAAGGAACTAGATTTACACTAGAAGATATTCAAAACTCAGACACTCTTAAAAGTTTAGGCGTGGTGGCTGGAGACCGCTATGTGGGTGACGAGATTATAAGAGTTTTTTCTGATCCTAAAGACAACATAGATACTGGCATACGTCTTAAACAGAGCGACATTAACGCTTCAGCTACTTTACAAGAACTAGGCGCAGTAGCTGGCGATAGAGTTATAGGTAAAGAACTTATACCTTCTAATGTAGACAACGCTTGGAGGCAGTTTAAGTATGGCTTCTCTGAAGAACAAGGTTTCTTAGCTGACGTAGGTGATTTCCTTGAAGCTAACATTCCTATTGGCGAACTTTCTTTTGACTTTAATGTTAATAGTTTTTCTGATATAGTGGCACTACCGTTAAACATGGCTAGCTACTCCTCTCCTGATCAGCTTTATGGTGAAGGCTATATGGCTGCTACACCAGATCAACGTAGAGACATGATTATAGCTAAAAAAGAAAGAGAATTAATGCATGACTATGGTCAATTCTTTGAGCCTAGTGAAGACTCTCTAGCTAGAACAACAGGAAACATTGGTGCAATGTTGGCTGACCCTACTACTCTTGCCCCTGCTGGTCAGTCTTTAAAAGGAATGGCTGCTATTGGCGCTGCTTATGGTGGTGGTTCTAGCATAGCTAAAGACTTAGCTACTACAGGAGAAATAGATTGGGAGAAGGCAGGGCTAATGACAGCAGGTGGAGCTATCATAGCGCCTACTGTTGGTAAATCTGTCAGTGTCTTAAGCAATAGATCAGCAGACAAGGGTGCGCGCAAGTTACAAACAAAAGCACAGGCTGTTGTAGATCAACACGTTGCTGGAGGTGGTACTACGGGTGGTCTTAATGACGCTTTAGTGGCTGCGGGTATTAATCCGAATGCTCTTGCCGCTGCGTCACAACGTACTGGTGCAAAAATCTCTGTGCCTAACTCTGCTGATAAAGCACAAGAAGCTATTAAGGCAGCAGTTACTCGTGACCATGCTACCTCTCGTATCTACAGCAAAACTTTAGACAAATACTTAGGCTCTATCGCTACTCGTATGGGTAACATGTCTGAAGCTATTAAAGCTAGAATGCGTAAGTTTGAGTTTGATACTCATGTAAACACAGCAGCTATCTCTAAGAAAGCAGAACCTTTTTTGTTGGAGCTTAAAGCCTTACCTTCTCAGGTTAAGCGTACCTTGAATAAACATTTAGCTAACGGTAATATAGACGCTGCAACCAGCATTATGCGTGGTGTTTCTCCTGCTATGTACAGAGAATTTACAGATGTTATTCAACCGTTGTTGAAGCAAACGGCTGCTGACTTAAAACAAGCAGGTCATACCTTTACAGAAGTAGAGAATTACTTTCCTCGTTTAGTTAAGGATTATGACAAGCTACGTGCAAGGTTAGGTAAGGAAGAACAAGGTTATATCACCAAGCAATTACAGGCTTATGCTGCTAAAAAGAAAACAAATGTAAATAACTTAAGCACTCAAGAAAAGTCAGAGATCATTGATTTGGCAATGCGTGGTTACCGTCAGACTACAGATGGTGGTAAACCTAGCTACGCCAAACAACGTAAGATTTCTGAACTAACAGATGACTTAATGGATGAGTACGCTGATCCTGAACAAGCACTTGCTATGTACTTGCGTAATTCAGTAGGTGACATTGAGAAGCGGAAGTTTTTTGGCAGAGCAAAGTCTGCTAAACTAGATGATCAAGGACGCTTTGATACTGACCAGTCTATTGGCGCAATAGTTAAACGAGCTATGGATGAAGGAGACTTAGACCCTGCTCGTGAAGAAGAGATGCTTGAGTTATTGTCCGCACGTTTTGTAGGCGGTGAGCAAAGTCCTTCAGGTGTTGCGTCTACTATTAGAGACTTAGGGTACATGGGTACTATTGCTAACCCTGTATCTGCTGTTACTCAGTTAGCTGATGCAGGTATTGCTGCTTCTTTAAACGGCTTTAGACATGCTATTGGCTCTATGTTTGGAACTAAAAACTTAAAGATTATTGACTTAGGTCTTGACGATGTAATTACTCAAGAGCTTTCTCAGGGTTCTCCAAGAGCAACAGCTAAAGCCTTGAATAAAATTATGGGCGTGGCTCTCTTTAAGTTCACAGATAAACTAGGTAAAGAAACCCTGATTAACTCTGCATTTAAGAAGGCGCAGCAGATGGTTAAGAGTCCTAAAGGTGAAGCTAAGTTTAGACAGAAGATAGGTAAGCTATATGGAGATGAAACAGAGTCTTTGATTGCTGACTTAAAAGCAGGAGAAATAACAGAGAACGTAAAATTCTTTGCTTTCAATGAACTGTCAGACGTACAGCCTATATCCCTTAGTGAGCTACCTGAGAAATACTTAAACAGCAAAAATGGTAGACTACTGTACATGCTTAAATCTTTTACTCTTAAGCAGCTTGATCTGGTACGTAACAGAGTCATAGGTGAGTGGAAGAAAGGTAACAAGTTAGACGCTGTTAAACAGGCAGGTCTTTTAGCAGGATACTTAAGCACTGCTAACATGGGTACTCAGGCAGTTAAAGACCTTATGCTAGGTAGGGAAGTATATGCTGACGATATACCTGACAAAGCATTATGGGCTTTGATTGGAGGCTTCGGTATGTCAGAGTATACTTGGGATAGATACCTGTCTCAAGGTAAAATTATAGAAGGCACTGTTGACTACTTAACTCCTGCTACTCCTGTCATTGAAGCGGCCCTTACTGGTGCATTAGAGATAGGTGAAGATGAGCCTGACTTTGCCCCTGTACTTAAAGGCGTACCGTTAGTTGGTTCTTTACTGTATAGCTGGGTTGGCGGTGGTGCTGAAAACTACAACGAGCGTCAAGAGAAAAGACGTAGTGATCGTAGGAGAGAAGACTAATGGCTGTTGATGGGAAAGCAAGAAGCAATGCCTTTGTACAATTCTTAGGCGGGTTATCAGATCGACAACAAGCAGTGCAAGATGTTTCCAACAGAAGAGATGTAGTAAACAGATTACCTGAAAAGTTTAGAACTCCCGAAGCATTAGCTCGTCTTAATGCTACGCTACCTCCAGAAGATAGAATCATTGACGCTAATATAGGGGAAGTAGCGTTGTCTGGTATAGGTCAAGCAGCTGGCGCGCTAGGTGATATAGTAGGAGGCGCAGCGGCAGCCTTAACTCCTGACGCTTTAGGTATTGGAGAGACCGTAGCCAAAGCAACTGAAGCTGTAATGTCTACTGCTCCCGCACAAGCAGCGACAGAGTTAGTGCTTGACCTTTCTGACGCAAACCCCCGTGCTGCTGAGAACTTAGGAAACGTCTTTAACGTAGCAACAGCAGGTGTAGGTGGTGGTCTGGTTAAAGCAGGTGCGGCGGCTAACAAAGGTGCTTGGGCTGCTGGCGTTAAGAACTACATTGATAATTTCTATGGCAACGATAAGCCAGACGTTGACCCTACAAAACTAGAACAAACTTTAGGAGAGATAGCTTTAAAATTTAAAGGTCAAAAAATAAATAAATCAGACACAGCCATGGCCGGTAAAAGAGTGACAGGAGTTTTAAACTGGGGTGCTGGTGGAGCAGCTTCAGCTTTAGATAGTCTCTTTAATCCTTATTCAAGAGGTTTATATAGAGACACTGGAATAAGCAGGCGAGGACAAAAAGCTGTTAATGATTTACTCTTTAAAAATAAGGGGAAGCCTACTCAAAGAGACAAAGATAAAGCAGTAGCTCAAGTTATTTATAATAGGCATATCCTTGAACAGTCAGATCGACAAGGAGAAATAGGTAAACCCCTTTTTGAGATAGAAGATTTTGCAGCTTCTCAAGGCTATAAAGCTGACACCTTAAGTAATTTTATTAAAGGTGCTAACTCAACTAAGTTTACAACTGCTGAAGGTAAAACAAAAAGAGTCAGAGAAAAAGATTTAACTACTGCTTATGATAAAATCAACAAAGCGTGGGGAAACAAACCAGACCCGAAAAGAAAGGTTATATTTAAAGAACCTAGCGGCGGAAGTTCAGGAAACCACATGTCAGATGTTGCACGTAGACAGCCTGCAATTAAACATGTTCAAAACATAATAGCACAACACAAAGGGGTGTTGACTCCTAAACAGTTTTACGATAAACTCAGAGAAACTTCTCAAAAAACAGGCGAGTTTAAAGTTAATAAGTCTTGGAAGGATGCAGAAAAAGAAGGAATCTGGGTACAGGCGGGGCATGGTGGTGGTGCTATTGTTGAGGGCGGGATTAATAGTTTACTTAAAGTAATGCCTAACGGCAAAGCTGTTGCTTTTATGTCTGACAAACATGACTTCTTAGAAAAGATGCCTATTGTTGGTAAGGCTCTTGAGAAGTCTTTACCTAATGAGATGATGGCCATCTCTGGGCCTATGCACATGGATTTAATGGGCCGTAAAGATGCAGGAAAAAAACTAGAGAAAGCAGGTAAGCAGGCAAGACAACATGAAAAAGCCTCACCAGTAAAAAGAACAGACAGGCCCGTAGACACGGATATTTTACAAGACTATGTAGCCGCTAGACCGACAGCGGGTGCAGTTGTTCGCGGTCTTGATCCTATGACTGGTACAGGTTTACTAGCGTCTACTACAGGTGGACAACAAGAGCAATAAAAAAGGGGCCACTTAAGACCCCTTAGTTTTACTACACTATCTCACATGCACCACCTACACATGCTAACTCCTGACTTCCTGTCGTGTTGTCTTCTGTTTCAAACTTACCTAAGTCCTCCCAGTCAACCCCTTCAGGCATAGCTGCAAGTAACTCCTCATACTTCTCTGCATCTATGTCTTCATACGGAGCTTGTTGATATACATGATCACTATACGGCAACAAACTAATACCACTACACAAGTCAAAGTTCTCCCATATCCACTGTGCTACTTGCAGGAACTCATTATCTGTATAGTAAACAGTGATACTGGGCTTATGCTCGCACCAGTGGTTCTGGTATGCCTTCCAAAGTTCTAGCTGCTGCATAGCTCCTACTTGCGATGTAGTAACAGCAGACTTAGGAGCCTGTACAGGGAAGCTAAAGACAGCAGAAGAAGGTGTCATAACATCTTGCTCTACTGGGAATCCGTTTTGCTCCATAAAGATTGCCAATGGGTCTTTCTTGTCGCTACGTACCCGTCTAATGTAATGCTTAGAGAAGCGAGGATGGATACCACTAGCAGAGTCAACAAGCTGAGACACAGTACCAGACGGCTTAACACACGTAATAGCAGCAGACTGATTAATGCCAAGTTTCTCAGACCATTTCTTATTAGTCTTAACAGTAACGTCACGTACTTGTTCAAGCCACTTCTCCAAATCTTTAGACTCTCCTTTGCTCAACAGGTAGTGATCCATAATACCTGTCATACTAACGCCCAGCAGTGCCTCTTCCTCTGTGTTACGCTTCCAGCAGCTACGTAGGTAACGGAAGTCTGTTAGTGTAGCCTGTAGCGTACCAATGATAGCTGCCATCTCTGCCTTCTTCTTGAGACTATCTAGTGTGTCATCCTCACGTACTACAATCTCTGACAGGTTACAGAACTGATTACTGCGTAGGATAATCTCAGAGCATGGGTTAGTACCGAAGTCCTGGTCAGCGTCTCTACGTCCATTACGTGCTGCTATCTTCTGTGCTGCTACACGACTAAAGATACCACGTTCACCTGCCTTGCTCTCATACATCGTCTGCATCTCTGACAGGAACGACTCAAAGTCTGGCTTCTCAGTGTACGCTACGCTGTTGTTAGCAAGCCTACGCTGTCCTTCTAGCTCCCACCAGTTACCTGACTTAGCCTTAGCCATACGTGGGTCAGACAGGTTAGAGAGGCTAATCAGTGCAGACCTACGCACACCACCCACCACTACAATGTCAGCAATCTTACACACTACATCATGGCACTCAATGGATGTCAGCTTGCGTCCTGCTGCCTTCTGGAATATCTCTACACAGAAGTTAAACAAATCCACCAAAGGGTCTGGCCCTGACGCACGACCACCAAATGTCTTAAGCCTAGCGCCTGACAGCCGTACCTTACCCATATCCCACTTAGGTATCTTGCCTGCGTACAGCATAGCGATAAGCTCACGGAATGCAGAGGCCCACCCTATCTTACTGTCGCTGACAACGATAACACTGTCAGTAGTGTGGAATGACTCAGCGATGACAGGTAGCTTGGTGATGAAGTTACGCTCAACACTGAAGCCTACACCTGTACCACACATAAGCACATACATCAGCTCGTCAAAGCTACGTGGTGAGTCAATGGCTAGGTAGCTACAGTTGAACCCAGCTACGTTGTCCTTGGCTAACGCTGGCCCTGCTGTCATCATGCAGCGCATACTGGGCATTACTTCCATGTTGTGGATAGCGTTGAACATCTTTAAAGCTACTGTCTCGTCTATCTGTCCACGATCCTTCCAGAAGTCTACGTATCTGTTGACTGTCTCATGCCATGTCTCTCGTCTGCCTT
>Ga0209092_10003525_pt1 | contig 13535 bp, 13 predicted proteins | sample FraStrMetagenome_FD_187446 | JGI IMG/M metagenome (GOLD analysis project Ga0209092, IMG submission 187446) | Marine eukaryotic phytoplankton communities from Arctic Ocean - Fram Strait ARC3M Metagenome (SPAdes) (version 2) | ecosystem: Environmental > Aquatic > Marine > Oceanic | place: Fram...
TAGAAGCATCATACGCTGATGGTACAATTCTAATTTGTTGTTTACCTACTGTAGGTCTCCAAAAAATGGTTGTGTAATCGGTCTTTTGACCTCCCTGTGGTTTTGATTGGAGGGTATCCAATTTCTGTTTTAATGCATTTAAATCCATAATGTAACTTATTTTTAATTATAACTGTTTATATGTAACTGAATATACGAATTGGGGTTGGGGGAACCAAATTATTTAATAATTACTACTCCTTTTTTTTCTACTGCTTTAAGTGAGCAATCTTGTGCAAATTTAATACTTTTAGCTATTGATTTACTTTTTAAGTATTTAAATATAAAACCCGCAAAAAATGTATCTCCTGCCCCCGATAAATCTGATACTTCTGCTTGTCTAGAAGGAGGGTATGTTATACCATTCCATTTAACTCCTTTTTCTCCTAGAGTAACTATTAATTGTCCTTTGTAATCAATTAAATTTTCTTTATTTTTTTCATATTCTAGTTGGTTTATTTTAATAAAAGATGATTTCATTATCCAATCCCCAAATATCTTTTTAGAATCAATAAAAGTTAAAGGATATTTTTCTGTTATATATTTAATATCTTCTTCTTTTAAAAATCCTTTATTGTAATCGCTTATAACTACTACATCATATTCTTCTAATTTATTTAAATCTGTAAATCTATTACATTTGTCATTATCATCTATTCTAACTATCATTTGGTTAGTTTTTACATCTACCAACCTAGTTTTTATTATTTGGTTTGAATTAGTAATAAAATCAATATCCCAATTAGGGGCTAAACTTTTTAAATTATTAAAAACATTTTTAGCCATTCCTTCATTTTTAGTTGAAGATATGGGGTTAAACACAGGTACAGGAGCCTCAGGACAAATTCTATTACATTCCCCATAAATAAATTTATCTATACAACTATCTCCTATTATTAATATTTTCATAATGTATCTCCTATTCTAATTCTATAACTATCTTCGTCAAAATGTTGTGTTGATACCTCAAATATTTCTGACATATCTTCTAATGATATTAATTGGTGTGGGTTTCCTCTTTCAATTGTAATACAAGTCCCTTCTTTAATAATAGTAGTATGTTCTACACCAGTTTCAGTATCTAATCTAATATAATTAAAACTCCCTTTTCCTACATACCAAGATTCTTTTTTAATAATATGATAATGTAAAGAAAATTTATTACCAGCTTTAAAAAATCTAAGTAATTTTCCACAATATTCTTCATCATTGTGAATCCATACTTCTTCTCCCCATCCTTTTTGGACAATTTTAGGTTGTACTATCATAACTCTTCAATTCGTTTTGCCTTATCATCTATAATTAGATCATAAGAGGGTTTTGTTGGTAATGTAATATCTTCTTTATAACCTACCACGAGATCATCAAAAGCACACCCCCATGTATTTAGTTGTTTTAAAGTTAATTCAGTATAATCAATTTTACTTGCTCCACCTCTAGCAGTGTAATATGTTATATGCCATCCTTCTTTTTTTAATTTATTTATTTTACTAATATTAGTAGCATTAGGTATAGCTAATTCATATATTCTTTTATCTTTATAAAAACATATTGTTTCATCTATATCAACAAAGGCTTTTAATTGGTCCTCAGAATATAATTTACTTTCTCTCATTAGTTAAAATATTTGTTGTTGAATATTGAGCAATTCTTTCAAAAAAACAAACTTCACGTGCAAATTGTTTTCCTACAATATCCCCATCCCTCCAATCACTTCCTACTAATAGGATGTCAGGAGAATATAATGAAATTAAACTTTCTAATTCTTTTCGGGAGTTAAATGAAATTACTTTATCAATATATTTTATTGATTGTAAAGCAAACATTCTATCTTGAAGATTATTATAAGGTCTATCTGTACCCTTATCTTGTGATACTTTAAAATCAGTATCTATTCCTACAACTAACTCATTACCTAATGATTTAGCGTATTTAAATAATTCAAAATGACCTCTATGAAGGACGTCAAAACATCCATTTACCCATATTTTCATAACCTATTTTTAATATTATAACTCTATAATTTTATAAATTTTTGTATTTAATTGGTTTAAATCATTGTGTTGGGTAAGTAAAACACAATTTCTGTAATGTTGCCAATCAACTTTGTAGTTAGTATCAACAACACCACCATTCAACTTCTTAATCAATTCGTTAAGTGCATTAATGGTGTACAAGGTATTTGATTCTTTTTTTCTATGAACCAATATTGTGTTTTCTGGGATTGTTTGAACATTCCCTTGGTCTACATTGTATGTAACAACATATTCATCTTTTCCTACAATTGATAAAACAAACATTTTGTTATATATAATTGTATATTTTGATTGTATATTTTCAAGTAGTGCGTCTAAACCCTCTAAGTCTGTAAACGTACAAAATAATTTATTATTCAAGTCTCCGGCGTTTTGGATATCTTTTACAACATCGTAATTCGCATTATACATATTAGTATTATTCTGTAAAATTGTAGTCATAACCTTCTATTTCTTTTATATTTAATTGATATTTTATAAACACCTCTCTAATTTTCCACAAAACATCTTCTTCATCCTCATCAAAGTCAAACAAAAAACTATCATACGTGTAAAGCACTAGCTTTGTCTTGTATCCCCGTAATATACGAAACATATCCCACAAAACCAAACAGTTAACGCTTGTCTCCAAATTTTGTAACACATAGTTAAATAACTTTTGAGGGTTCATGTTTTCCAAATTTTCTTTTTTATAAACATATCCAGAAATCGGACATTCTATAAACCCATCGCTTTGGAACTTGTTCCAGTTATCTCCTACGTATTTTTCTATTTTTTTAAAAAATTCGAGTTCTTTATATTGTTTAAAAACTCCTCCATAAAGCTGTTTGAAAGTAAGTTCTTTCGCTTTTTTATAATCCACATTATATAAGGTAGCAAAATGAGCGTGAATATCACTAGTGGTAAACTCATAATCAATGAGACGAGCAGCCAAACTAGGATGGTAAGCAGAAATATCAATCTCCACAAGTTTATTATTACGTGGTATAAAACTTTTTCTACATCCATTTTCTTTATTAAGTGCGGCATAATTTACATTTTTAAATTTATTTGAGGGTCTTGTTGTTGTTGTTTTTAAGTTGAACTGTGTGTAGATGTATTCACCATCAACGGGATGGAAGTATTTACTGAAGGTTTCATTATGTATTCGTACTCCATTTCTCTCGATAGCGTTGAATACCATTGAGGTTTTACTGTTAAAGAATTCATCATATTTTGTTTTTTCTTTGTTAATATTCGCTTTTAGATCTCCAAAAATTATCTCGCATAATTCATAGTGTTTAACAATAGGTATAATTAGGTTTAACTCACGGTTATCTTGATGTTTACGGTAGTATAAATCGTGTGTTTGTGTAGTTGGTCGTATATATGTATGAGGAGGTGGTGTTATGTCATAAAGAGTTTTGTTTGGAAAATAATGTAATGTTTCTTTTTTATCACGGCAATATAACACTTCAAACTTATCTATTAATTTGTTTATACGCGTATTTAAAACATTTAAAGATTCACTATGCGTAATGCATACCATAAAGCCTTTACTCGCTTCAATTGGTCTAATATACACTAAACTTACGTTATTTTGTACAGGGTGGATCGTGTCATTGTAAGGTATTACCTCAATGAAAGCCTCTTTATAACCACTATTTATTAAAACATTTAACTGTTCCTCGTCTTCTACAAGCCAGTACATATACCTTTATTTTGGCTCAATATACGAACCTATCTAGTAACCTCCACTTGTCCTTGAAATACTTCTAGTAGGTTCTACATACGAACCGGATTGTGCAGAAGGTTGGATTGGGTTTAATATAGAACCCGTTGGTATAAATTCCAAATAATCATGAGTTTCCATTGTATGTTGCCTTCCAACCATTAACCCTTTTTCAGGATGGATATGGTAGTAACCTATATATGGTTTTTTTGTTTTTGTATACCTTATTTCTTTCCCATTACTGTATAGGTTTTCATTTTTACTATATTGGTAATATTGGTTATATTTTTTATTAAAATAATTTGAAAAACCGTATAATTGTTGGTTTTGTTCTACTATTCTTACACTGTTATAGTTAGACTTAGACACATCTTTTTCTTTACCTACTAAAACCCAAGTAATTTGTGTTGGTGTAAATCTATCTATTTGAGCTCCTGGGGAATGGTCTTTATACTGGGTATAAGTTGTGTTATTAACTTCAATAGTTGTTTTATTTGAAGGGTTATATAAGAAATATCTGTTAAAGGAACCATCAATATAATTTTGAGGTGTAGGTTGTGGTAGAGATTGTTTTGGTGGTTGTGGAGCAGATGGTAATATATTTCCTCTTTGTTTTTGTAAATACTTATAAGAAGGAGACCAATATGCCTCTGTTGTTGGTTCTACTATATCTCCATAACTAACATTATCCTTAATTTCTACTAATAAGTTATTAGGTTTATCATCAGGGTTTTTACCCGTAAATCTTTGGTTATTAGAGACTTGATAATAATACCCTTTATAAGGTTTACTTGTAAAAGAAACCATATATTCATCACCATTAGTGTATAAATTTTCTGTTATTTGTGATTTAGGATAGTACATAGTTAAGTAGTTGGATTTCCTGGGTGGTTGGTAAACCAGATATCGGCTTCTTTCATTCTTCTACTAGTTAAGAAACCATTATTTGTAAGGGTTGTTTCTAACTTAAACCCAGCAGATACATAGTCACGGGAATTTATTAAAGCATATAGGGGTTGTTTTGCTTTGGATACTCCAGGCCCTGAATTGTAGGAGAAGGAGAGTAAAGCATTGTATTCATTTTGGGTAAGTGGTACTTTTATTCTATTTTTAGCCACCATTTGTTTAGCTATACCTGAAAGTACATCTTCAAATCCTTGTTCCGCTGATTCTTTTGTAATATAGTCTCCTTCTCTAACTGGAGATTGGGATCTATTACCTAAGCCTATGTACTTAGCTCCATTACTTCTTGTATATTCTTGTCCTTGTGCGTAGTATGTTTGACCATAACCTATAGTCCAAGGTTCTTTTTCTTCACCTTGCACATAACTAGGTTTTGCTTTTATTTCAGCTATTTTTTCATTAGTTTTTGGATCAGGGTATGCATATGCTACATTACTAGATCTAAATACTTTGTTTGAACCTCCACTATAATAACCTTCAGATTTTTTAAGTTCTTCCTTAATAAAATTATCTGGAGATAATTGGTCTACTGGTATTCTAGTTGAATCTCCTGTAGATGTTCTATTGCTATTAGAAACATTATTTTCATCTAAAGTTAGATATGTAAATAAACCATCATCTATTAATTCAGTATTTTGAGGACCCGAAGGAGGAATACTAATCGTTGTTAGTTGTGTTTCCCATTTTTCATCTTGAATTTGATGGTTTACCGTTTTGATTACAAAATCTAAAGTATTAGTTACACGATTAGACTGATATTCTGAAGGTAAGAATTTTTGGTTAATATTTATTTTTTGATATATTTTTACCCCTGATATCCCATCTAGAGTTAATTGTAGTTCTACGGGAATAAACCCTTGTTGGTTTGAGGGATTACCTGTTATTCTATATATTTTTTGGTCTCTTAACTTGATATATTCTTTAAAGGACTGTTTACCTTGATTATAAAATTGTTTATTATCTAAATTAAGATATAGAGCTTCAGACAAAGACACAGCAAAATCTCCACCTTCTGTATTTTGTTTACCTACAATTTTACCACTAAGGGAGAAACAAAGCCATGATTGGTATGAAGCTTTTAAATCAATATCCTGAACAGCTATAACATCTTTACCTGTAGTGTTTTTCCATTGGATATAACCATAAAAGGCATTATCTCTTGATTGGTTAACAAAAGAATATCCTTTGTATTTACCCGTTTTAAAATTATAAAAAGTTACAAATTTTGTAGGTTTTCCCTTTGTACCACCAGTATCATTTTTAGTACGTTGTTGAGCCCACCTTAATGTATTACCATTAGTATTCTCTCCAGTATTTAAACGTCCAGATGTTACGGCTTCAGTTGAAAAATTATCTAGGGATTTTGGTTTCTCAACATCCCCCCAATAGGCATAAAATTCTTTTTTTAATTCTTCTTCCGTTTGTTCCTCTTGTTCTTTTTGAACTTCAGCTTCAGACATAAAACCAGGAGCGGGTAATAATGATTTTTGAAATCTATCTTCTAATCCCGAATTCCAATTAGAAAAAGCAGTACCATCAATAATTTTAGAACTTCCTTGACCCGCTGTTGTTCCTATAGTAATCATAGAAGCTAAATTTGAATCTATTTTAGTATCAAAATTAAAGGATTTAACAAAATTAGACTGGGTTGGAGATTTAGACGGGTTAAATCCAAATACTTCAAATGGAATAATTTCTACAGGATCCGGTACCTTTTCTAATAATTTTTCAAGTATTTGAGGGTTTCCTTTAATAGGGTTTTGATCAATAAAAACTATTTCATTAATATCTGAATTAATTATAGGTTCTATTTTATTTACATCACCTAGGGCACTATTAATACCATCACATATTCCTTCTAAAAAGTTATATAAACTTAAAACTCCTCCCTTATTACTTTTTTGGAGTTGTTTTTTAATAAACTCAAAATTAAGATAAACATTCATTAGCTGCCCATAGAATATATCATTACCACTAGCATCTTTTTCTAATTTAAAGAAATCTTTTATTCCATTTTGGGTTAAAACAGAAGGTGTTTCTATTCCTACTGCATATAGCATGGGTTTAACAAAACATATGTTAGGGTCAAAGGATATTTGGTTTGGTTGAGCACTGATAATATTTAATTCTTCAGACAACCCCATTCCTAATATAGGAAGGGCGTCACCACCACCATTATATATTCTAGGTAGAACATTATTATATATTTTGTTTAATAATTCTCCAAATGTTACAAAGTAACTATTTTCTTTAGTTAAACCATTAGTAACACCAAAATTTCCTTTTGCTACTGACCTTAGAGATTTTAAAGATTCTGTATATAGGGGTTTATCATTTTTATAAACTTCTTTTAATTTGGTTTCTAAAGAAGATAAAGTACCGGTAAATGTTCTTTCATTACCTTTCTCATCCTTTAGCTTAAAAGTTAGAATTTCATCTGCAGATCTTTTTTTATAATTTAATGATGATAAATTAATAAAATTCCCCCCATTAAAGATAGCAAAGTTTTTTTTATCGTTTTTGATAAAATCATCTAACCAAGTCTGAATAGTATTAGGGGCATTAATTATATTTTTAGAACTTTTTGAATAACTTTTAATTGGGGAAGGGATATTTATTTGTAAAGATTCTATAATATCTCCTAAAGTAGTTAATTTTAAAGTTATATCGTATGTTCCATCAGGACTAAATTTCCAAGAAAAATTAGTTACTCTACCAAAAAAACCATCATAATTAGCAGAATATCTTTTTCTTTCTTCTTCTATTAATTTTAACATTTGTAACTGGCTTATGGAAGCTTCACTAAACCAATACTTTTCTATTATAGTATCTTCAACTTCTTCTAACCCAAAATCACTTAAAAATTTTCCATGCCCCCATTCTAACATTACAGTGAAACCTAACCTTAAATATAATAATTCAATAAGTTGGAATTGAAAGGTATTGTAAGCTTTTATCTGTATAGTAGCGGTTCTTATTGAACCTCTATTTATACAATCTACTTTTGCTGATGTAATACCAGGCATAGGTTGTTTACCAAATTGTGGGCCCCCTAAACCATAAGCTTCATTAAAATTCCATAAATTAGAGGAAGTAGAAATGCCTGTTCTTTGTGTAATTGAAGTACCTGAAAATGTATTTGAGTTTTTATCTAAAGATCCTAACCCACCAAATAGTATAGCATTTTGTGCTAATTTACTTCTATGTCCAAAAGATTTGATATCTGCTTCAGACAGTCCTAAATTTTTAAGTTTTAGTTGGCTGGCATTATTTTGGTTTTTATTATTTTGGATAACCTGTTCTCGATATTCTTGGTATTTCTTTTTAGCAGCGGTATCAACAACAGGTGGTCGACCACTTGAATAAAAAAGATCATTATCATCAAAGATACCATCTCTTTCTGCTTGTTGATAATCTGCAAGAGTTGGTTTTTCTGGAGGTGGTGTTCTTTTTTGGAATAAATCAACTCCAGATGCTAATTTAATGAATGAATTTTTATTATTTAATACTTGAATTTGCTTAGGGGTTTTTATATTATCCCCAAAACCGGCGGCACTAAGTTCTTGCCTTATCTTAATTTGATTAAATACATATTGATCAAATTGTTCTCCTATTAAATTTCCTGTCATAACTATCTTTCATTTAAAATTCGAAATTCATTTACTACTTGAGCAATATTTTGTGGTATTCGTATTTGAACACCCACTGGAGGGTAATATGAATTTTGTTTTAATCCTGGGTTAGAACATGATATGATCCACCATAAATTTGAGTTACCATAATATTGTTGGGATAATTGATCATATCTATCACCTTCTTGGGTAACTACATAAATGTCGTTTGAGCTATAAGGTACAACAGGATATTTAGTAGTCCCATAATATTTAATTCTCTTTCCGAATATATTTGTAGTTGAATATCTATCCATAATATTAATTTATACCTTTTGCTGTTTTAGTAAATACATCACCAACTAAATTTGTACCTTCTTGATTAGTTGTTGAAGAGGGTATAGTAAAGTTTTCAGAACCATTATTACCATCATAATTGTTTCCATTTTTATTCCTTAAGGCAATATACCTTTCATCACCCCAAGCAGATACAAAAGTAGAACCATTTTCAGTTAAACCATCAAAGGTATTTTGTTGGATTCTTGGAACAAAATTATGTATGGGTTTGAATTCAAAACCAGTTACAGTCATTATCATAGGTAACTCTTTAGTCTTTTTTCCTCCATCATTTGCCCCTGTTTTACTGTCAACATCGATTTCAAAAGGGGATTCTTTTGGGTAGGATAAATTTAATCCAGTAATTATACCAGGTTGTTCATAACAATAACCTCCAAAAGTTAAATATGCAATATTTCCTTGCATGTAACCATTAGAACTGTAATCTGGGGCTAAACTTGAAGCCAGATAATTTAATTTTTGGTACATAGGAATTAATTCATCAATGGATTGGGCTGCTAATGTCCACCCCATAGATATTGATCTACCAAAACCACCATATCTAAAGAAGCTTTCAGCTCTACCCATAAATTTTTCTTCACCCCATTGTGCTGAGTAATTATCTGAAAATGAATCTATAAATGCTCTAAAATGAATATACCTTTTTAATCCTTCAGGATTATTAGCATTATTATCTAATATTCCGATTCTAAATTTAACAAAATCGTTTTTAATGTTGTTTCCAGCATTTATTACATTAGTAGATTGGTAAAGAGGAAGGGCATTTAACTTATCTAAGGGACCAGTCCCAGTTCCAATATTGTAGTTTGATAAGTTTTTGTTTCTTCTTCCAGGATTACCAATATTAACTCTTTCTTCAAAATTCCCATTTGCACCACTTTGATAATCTAGGGTTGTAGAAATTAAAGAATTTGATTTTCCAGGGTCTAATGAAGCTCTAAAATCGGGTAATATTTGATCTTTTGATTTTCCCACTTTAGAATCTGCCGCCGATACTATTCCACTATAATTAAGTAATTTAAATTTACTTTTAAACTCATCAGTATCATATAATTGAGTATCGGTAACTCTTTTTAAAGATGTTTGACCAACACCTAATGCGGAACCAGGACCTCCATTGTATCTTAGAATTTCATTGTAGTTATTTGATATATTTAAACCATCGGCAGATGAGGGTTTTGTTAAATTATTAAGTAACCCCCCAAAAAATCCCCCAACACTTCCTGTAATACTGTCTAAGAATGAATTTACAGGGTTTGATTGGTTTGATTGAGCTATTCCTATCTTACTACCAACCAGTTGGGTTAGCCTATTTTCCTCTGGAGATTGATTTTTATCAACTCTTTGAGCATACATAGGTTGAGATAAAGGTAATTCAGCATTTAATATAGTATCAAGGAATCCAATTCCTGTACTAGAACCACCTGCAGTTGTATTTCTGAATGGGTTTAATCCTTGTTTTAATAAATGTCCACCTTCAGCATTGACTGCAATTTGAGCTAGGGTTGAAGTAGGTAGATATACCCCATCATTTATAGGATTAAAATCAATACTAGAATCTGATTGTATTCTTGTTCCAGAACGGGATAATATATTTTGTTTTGCTGCAAACTGCAATCCTTTAGGGGATATCATAAATTGACCTATTCTAGATAAGTCATCTCCCGTTCTACTTAAAGTATTTGCTCTTAAAAGAAAGTCTGGACCACCAGTGTCTCCAGGAGAACTGTTTACAGAGTCAGTAACAAAGGGTTCTTTGCTACTTCCTCCACCTATACGGTCTTTACCATACCTTAAAGATTTAAGATCGGTTGTTAAGTCTATAAGAGCCATATTCTATTATCGAGGTAAATTATCTAAATACTTTACTGGATTACCTGATTCTAAATTAGAAGGAGCAGGTTTACCACTAAGTCTTGGTGCACCATCTACTGAATATGTGTCATGTAATTTTGACTGTGCAAATTCAGGTGTTGATGGAGTTCTACCATTTAAATTAGATAGATTTGAACCTCCTTGTGTTTGTAATTGATCTAAAAGTCCCATAATTGTTGTTTTATTATAAATATTAAATTATTGTATTTGTCTAGAACCTACAGCAAATGCTGTACCAACTTGTGTACTATCCATTTTTACTGTTCCCTCTTTGCTTAAAATTTGCTTCAATAGCATATTTGTTTCATTCATATTAGCATTACCTCCTGCTCCACCTGTTGTGTTTATGTTAGGAGAAACTGCTAAACCATCTCCTGCTGCTGTTACTGTAGTAGCACCAAATTTATCTGTAATAGTAAATGGTCCTGATCCTGGGGGTGCAACACCGTCTTCTATAACATTAGATAAAGCATATGCTGCAAGCCCAGCTGCTGCCATTCCTGCTAAAATTACGGGAGCGCCTGCTCCAAAAGTTAAACCAATAGCTAAAGCTGCTGCTGCTGCCGCAGCAATTATTAATCCTTTACCCATCATTTGTACAGTTTCAGCAAATTTATCCATTGCTAAAGCTTGTTTTTCTGTTAAAGAAAGCATTTTTTCTTGTTGTAAAGCTTTTTCTGCTTCCCTATCCAAATCAGCTTGTGCCTGGGTAGATAATGCTTCTTGGCTTACTAAACTATCTGCTAATTGGTCTGCACTCATTCCTAAAGCTCCCGCTAATGCTTGTTGTTGAATAACATTCATATTCTGTAGTTCTTCTAAACTACCTGCTTCTTCAACTAATGCTCTAGCTAATGCTTCTTGATCTCCTGATAAAGCTGCTGATCTTGCTTTTTCAAGATTTAAGTCTCTACCAATTAATAACTCAGCTTGCAATTCATTCTGGATAGAGGATTCAAAATCTAATAACTGTCCAGCGGCTCCTGCAACTGTGCTCATTTCAATACCTAGAGATTTAGCAGTTGCTACTGCCTTTGTTAACCCCCCTTCAAGACCCATGGCATTAACCCTTGCAAGGCCTGTTATTTTATTAGCTTCATCTAATACATCTGATAATTTTAATCTAATACCAAATTCTCTTTCAGCATCTAAAACCCCTTTAGCTTGTTCTTTTTCTAGTGTTTTAAAATTTTTACCAGTAACCATAGCTAATTTAGCCATGTTACCTACTGCTTCTTCTGATAGATGAAGTCTGTTTAATGTGTCCGCTGCTCCTGCTAAAATATCTTTATTAAATGCTATTGCAGTACCACCTAGCTCTTTATTTAGAGCCATTACAGTTTTTTTCTGTTCTTTTATAGATACAGCAGTGGATAAAGCTCCTCCACTGGTTTCAAACATTTCTTTTTTAAATTCCTTAGCTTCTTTTTTAGACATACTAAGGCCACGAGCGATTTCAGTTGTAGATTGATCTGCTTTTTTAAATTGATCAAATAAAGCACCTGCTAATTTAAATAGAGCACCTGCTGCACCTAATCTAACTGCTGATTTATCTATATTTTTAAATATCTCTTTAGTTAATATTTTGGTTTTTTTAAAACCACTTATGTTAGGGGACATATCTTTAATCTTTACAGCAGCATCTTCTGCCGCCTTATCAAAATTAAATATTTTTCCGATACCCCCCATCCCAGATTTATCAAGCAAACCTTGAATACCAGAGGATATTTTTCCTACTAAACCTAAATCTTTTTCTCTTTGTTTATTAAGTTCTTCTTGTTCTCTAACTAAATCAGATTGAGCTCTAAACTGTTCTTCTAATTGGAATTTTAAAACTTCATTAACTTTAACTCCATTCCGTTCAAGAACTTCAATTTTTCTTAATTGAATTGCTCTTTGGTTTTCTAGTTTATTTGCAACTTTCGAAAGTTCTTTAGATACATCTTGACCTTTATTTATTTTCTTTTGGATTTCTTCTATTCCATCAAGTTCTTTTCCTGTTGATTTTATAGATTTAGTTAAATCATTAGTGAATGATTTTGCAAAATCCTTAGTAATATCATCAGCACTTTTTAGTTGGTCCTGGATATCACTAGATATACTTTGTCCTATGGAAGATATAGCGTCATCTAAACTAGCTAAGTTATTTTCAAACTTATTTAATTCATCATTAGCTTTTTTAATATTGTCTCCTAATGCCATAAGGGTATTTTGTTATAAATATTAAAAGAAATTATTTTACTTATAACTAGACTGATTTTTAAATGTAGGACGGTTTACTTGGCCTGATGAGTCTACCATAGATTTTTTACCTTTCCCTTTACTTGCTTCTTCTGCTTTTTTATTTTGGTTTTTATTATACTCATTTATTTCATGAAAAGTAAATTTACGAAGCCAAATGGGCATATTGTATATCGTAAACCAGTCATAGCCCCCATTTCCATGGAAGACTATGTTGTGTATTTGAGTAAATAAGTTTTTTCGGTATACTTGACTATTTTCCAAAGTCAGGCCAAAAAAATCCAACCCCAATTGGAATTGTTTTTGTTGTTTCGCTGCCAGAGGGAAAAAAAGTTAAATCTACATCTGGTGACATTGATTTAATGTATTCTCTTAAAGCACGAGCATCTCGTGCTAATAGATATTTATCTACAAACTCTCGAATATCTTTTTTATCCGTTTTTCCTTCTACAGATAAAATTGTATGTTTTAATCTTGTGGTAAGTGTTGGATCTGAGTTTTTATCTATCTTTTTTAATCCATCTAATTCACGTTGGATTTTCATTTCATCTCCGTGGTTTAATAATTTAAAAGTAATTTCATTACCTGAGTGAGGGAAGGTAAATGAAAATTCATTATCGCCTGATTTAAATAATTCATCGTCAATTTCATTATTATTTATATCGGTTAAATCAACTGTTTCTTCTGTTCCCTCATATGTGA
>Ga0209092_10003528_pt1 | contig 13534 bp, 10 predicted proteins | sample FraStrMetagenome_FD_187446 | JGI IMG/M metagenome (GOLD analysis project Ga0209092, IMG submission 187446) | Marine eukaryotic phytoplankton communities from Arctic Ocean - Fram Strait ARC3M Metagenome (SPAdes) (version 2) | ecosystem: Environmental > Aquatic > Marine > Oceanic | place: Fram...
AACTGGATTCATCATGCATATAGTACATGAATAACCTATTTTTCAAAGCAACAATTACTCCTTTCAATTAAAAGTGCGACAATTAACTCAACTATAGCAGATGCCTCATTTTTATTAAGACACGCGCGTGCTATTTTATCTTATTATCCACTTGTAATCCAATTCTGCAAATTCTTGCATTCATTCATCCCTCTTCACATGTTATAATCTGTTATCAATTATTTTCTTGTTGTAAACATCTGTAGTACTTTCATTAGAATAACCAGATGAATGAGTTGATCAATTTTATAATCTTTACTATATGATTGAAACGCCCAACCATCGTTGTATTTTTTGTTCTTGAATTCTTTATTTCCGACGATTTGAGCTTTCTACAAAAATCTTCTGGTTTGTCAATGGTGAGCTACTATTATAAATTCTATAAATTAATTCCAACAAACTGAAAATCCTTTTGAAGAGATCATAAAATGAGCAACGATGGATTTGCTTGCATTCAATTATTTTCCACGCTTTTGAGACGTCTATTCCGAATCCATTGATATTTTATAATCTATAAAACAAATATGAACTCAAATTTTTATACATAATTGAGTGTGCAACTTTTATAGAAATGGATTATTCAAGGTCTCACCATAGCTGATTTTCTTCAATTATTTCAAGCTAAATTTAAAAGAGAAATAGCAAGTCTTTGATGAGGTTCGATTTGCTATAAATACTTCTCGACATTTGAATTTTTGATGAAAACTCGTGTTGATTTCACAAACGATATGGATCCTTAACGTATGGAATGAAACTTAAGTCCTAGATCTTATTCGTTTCTTCTTGAAAATGATACAAATTTTCTTACAGTTTATAAATATTTAAACCCAAACGTTTAGAATGCAGTCCCTAAACTGACAGCAGCAGACGTGCTCAGTCATTTTGATTTTCTATCTACAGAAAAGAAAATGAATGATAACTTTATTTATCTTCAAAGTATTTACTGGAAAGACTGAGTTCTCAAAAAAGTCTTGTTATGTAGGAGTTATTCTATTTTCATGTATACACTTTTGAAGTGTCATGGAATAGACAGTACGATGACAGCATGATGTTTATTCATGGTTGTTTTATTAACTTTTGTAATTTTGTTTACCTGTTTTTTTTTCATCCTCATTTCATTTTCTCGGGCTATTTTAGTAACAAAACACTTTCTGAACAAACCATAATGACAATAAATATGAGAAAGGCATAGGAGAGTGTTATAGTCATTACGCTTTTTCATGGTGGTTTGATAGTAATACAAATGATGTGAAAATAGGTATAGCTTCCAAACATTTCGAGGTTTGAGCGAAATTCGTTTCGCACAATGTTTCGTTTCATTTTGACTTCCGCGGCTATGTGTTATCCAATACCAAATTTGGACTATTTATGGCTTGCAAGTAAAAACTCAAAAAGAAAATCTTTGGAAAACCTTTTTGGAGGATGAATAAAGCATGGCATCTGTTAAAGTTTTAAATGCAATCTAATTTGGAAAGAACTCATTATACACGAGAAGCGCTCAAAGCAGTCTTTAATCTCCGATTTTGAGTTTATAGTGAGAAAATTATTTGGTGCTTTGTTAGGTCCTTCACGTTAAACAATCATGATGAGTCTCTACTCATGTTCCTTTAGAGTGCTGGATTTCGATTTTTGAAAGGAAGTTTACTCAGACTCTTTGTTTCAGCGATGCGAGCACCGTTGTCTTCTTGATGAGTAATGACGATTGGAAATACTTTGAACTCTGGCAAGGGTTCAACCTTGTTTTCGATGTCTTTTTTGATCATCCTCTCCCTACATTTACTTACTATAGCTTTCATAGATTTTTGACTGTGAATTGATCTCATAACGGAGGATGTGCTTCTACAACTTTCTGCAATAGATTGAATATCATCTTCTACGTTCATTTGTGCTGCTATGGTTTTTTCTGACTGAGCTGAATCTTTGATTGAGGGTAATTCACTTAGTTTACCTATTCCTTCCTCATGCTGTGTAACATTTTCATAGCTGTCGTTATAAACAATGTACATATGGCAAAAAATAGATTACTCTTGATAAAAAGATTACTCACATCTAACGCTATTTGCAATCTTTCTTCGCACGCATTTTTCTCTCTTTGTAAGGAATTTATTCTTGACTTCACCTGATCAATCAATTGTTTCAATTCTATGTCATTGGCAAATACTTCAAAATTGAGATTTTCTACAAATGATAGCATGTCCTCTTCTTCTTTTTGTTTTATAGTTTGATCTTTTTGTTTAGCTACTGACTCTGTCATCGCCCATGCCGGTTTTGATGTATTATTTGTGTCCAAACCACAGCACTTCTCCTCACTTGTTGAATGCAAGGCAATCAATTCCATATAGTTTGCATCTTTATCAAAGCTACTAAAAATTAATATTAAAATGAAACCTTTTTAGCCCTTAAATTCTTGAAAAGAAAGATAGTTTTTTTCGTGGCTTACTCAAATTCCTTCTCCTCTTTTACAATATGAGCCCTCTTTTTAGCTTCTCTCTCCATGAATTTCTTCTTGTTATCCTCTTTCAGCTTTCTTTCTATTTCTTTATCCTTTTCCACCTCTTCTTTTCGTTTTTGTAGCTCAAACAACCACTTTTTATGTTTGCTCAGAGCTCCGTCTTTTTTCGATAATCTGGACAAAATCCGTGATTTTTCATCAATAGTCACATTACAGCCCCATGGTTGCGCTACAGTTCCACAAATAAATGAACGTTCACTGCCTTCACAATTTTTTTGCCTTTTGGAATGAATTTTAGCTTCTATTCCGACATCTGCAAATGGCCGATTACAAAGCATAATCCCTTTGTAATTCCCTATTGGTATTTGATTATTTGGTATAGCATTTAAATTTGCCTCCACATTAAGGACAGAATGAGAAGGATGATTGGACAAAATCATATCTATAAAGGTATACCATGAACGTGTTAATTTGTGAGCACTTTACAGGTTTTTTTACAATCTTAGATTTGTTCGCACTCATGTCATTTTGGGAAGGTAAACTTCAGTCATAACTTGCCTTCAACCATATTGGAAATTGGAATCAACTTTGTTGGAATTTGTTTTCAGTTTTTGTGATTCGAAAATTTTATACCTTGCGAAAGATAATCTAGCTCATCATGATGAAGAAAAGATTGCACATGTGGTTCGACATGAAATGCTAATTATTAACTAATACAAAAATGTTCGGCGTTTAAAATTTCAAATATTGTGTCTGCAAATATTCATTTAGCATGATGAAGCATTTTTTATTGTTGTTTGAAATCTGAATTACAATGTCGAGGTAAAACTTTTCCTTCAACTAGATCAACTGGATCCACGAAGTCAAATCATATAATTGCGTCTCCTGACAATGAAATCTATATGCGTTCATGACTTTTTCAAACCAGAGTTTTTTTGAATCGGTTTCTACTGAAAAAACTTCGAAAATGAAACATGCTCCTATTTCTTAAAATATAGTTCAAAAGCATGCCTACTGTGTCAAACTCTTTCCATCTGTTACTGCATGCACAGCACCTGCTACATATTCTACGTTTCCTTCATTCAGTCCTGCTAAACTAATTCTTCCATCTTTCGTCAAAAAAATGAAATATTTTTCTGTCAACTCATCACACATTTCCTTCGACATTCCTGTAAAAGCAAACATTCCAATCTGGTCTGTAATATGACTCCAATCATGTGTAGATCCCTTTTCCGCTAATTTTTGCACCAATAACTTTCTCATGCTTCCAATTCTATCAGCCATGAAGGCGCATTCTTCATAATATTGCTTACTAAGATCATCATCTGAAAGGACAGTTTTGACGATAGAAGCTCCGTGGATTGGAGGACTAGAGTACATTGCACGGATTATTAATTTCAATTGACTCATAACTGCTGCCTTTTCATCGGAGTTTCCGCAAAGAAAACTGAGTGTTCCACATCTTTCGCCATATAGTCCGAAATTTTTGGCAAAACTTTGTGCAAGAAGGACGTTATGACCCTCATTGACGAAATACCTAAGAGCAAATGCGTCAGCCTCAGCATCACCAGAGGCAAAACCTTGATAGGCAGAATCAAAAAATACATGCAAATCCTTCTCTTTGATTAATGTTGATAATTCTTTCCATTGTTCATGACAGGGGTCACATCCAGTTGGGTTGTGTGCACATGCATGTAAGAGCACGACACTTCCTGCAGGAGCATTAATAAGGTCTTCCTTCATACCCTCAAAATCCAACCCGTTAGTAGAGCGACTAAAATAACGGTACTTTTGAACATCGAGCCCGACTGAGTTGAAGATTCCGATGTGATTTCCCCATGTTGGGTCAGGAACATATATTTTGGTTCCTTCTCCAAGAAATTTAGATAAGAATGCACCACCAACTCGACATGCTCCTGTACCACTCAATGCTTGAACACCAGCAATTCTTTCGGAGGAATTTTCAAAAATCTCTGAGCCATATGCGAATTTCAGAGCCAAGTCTACGAATGCAAGATCGCCAGTAATAGGTGCATATTCCTTATTTTGAGAAGGGTCTTTCATCATCAGAGACTCAGCTTCTTTGACTGAAGGTAGAACCCAAGGTTTACCATTTTCATCTCTATAGGCACCTACGCAAACATTCACCTTATCTGGAGATGTGCACTCTCTGAAATCTGCAGCAATTCCCAAAATAGCGTCAGGCGGCCCGAGAGGGATGGAGGAGAGATAATTTGAAGCAGATGTAGTTGCAGAAGCTAGAGAAATATCGACGGCAGATCGTGCCGATAAGTTAGGCTTCGTGGGGATGGTAAAGGCATGAGAAGTACTGCATAGAGCAGCAAAAAGTACAAGAGAATTACACAACTTCATTTTTGTTTGCATCGAATGCTGAAGATTCTTTATTTTGTGGTAAAATTGAATCAGCTGATTGGCATCATGCTTTGACAGCCACCATGGAAGAACCATTGAAAAAATCTTTGTAGGTTACATTACTGTATCCTCGTATATAAGGCTGGTACGTGTTCAGCCTAAAATCACAAGATTTTGCAAAAAACGTCACTAAACTTTTCTCTTTCTAAGATATGTTTGCTTCGCAGCAGCAGAGATGGTCAGCTGGAAATGGGCTCCATATGTACATAGGTCACTAGGATAAACCGTACAGAACAACAAACCAATCACCTTTTTGTGAGACATTCATTTTATGTGTTGTAATTGCTGAAACTTCCTCATGATGATATTCAAAGGTATGGCGGAGAAAGTAATTATGGTGCTAGAACGTCTCTCGAAACAATTTCTTAGTATTTATGATCCAGTTCTAGATTCAAAAATTGAAAGTCGAGATTGCTCTTTAATGTGAAGTTTTTTTGCACATTGTTAAGTGTTATAGTAACGCGCAAACTCCTAATGAATCAGGAAGAAGAAATAGCTCGTCCTATGTGATCCAAATGTTTTGAGATTTTTTGTTCTAATTCAAATTTATTGAATCGACGAAGAAGCACATAGATGCGAAGACCAAACAGAAGAATAAGTACACTTTCGATTAACAGTTTGGAAACCAAACGAATAAATGAGATTGATATTGTACAGGGTATGGATTAGATTGCACTCATCTGTCTATACCACTATCAGCTGTAGGATTCCAAAAAATATAACGTATCTGATCAGATGCTGAATTCTTTCTTGCTTAATCATTAATTTTTGTTGATAAAAGTATAGTACTAAAGCCATCTTATACCTTGCGATGTCATGTGAAGTTTGCTTTAGATATTTAGAAACATACTCAATGTCTATATTTGCGCGTGAACTTCCATGCAAAAGCTCTCTAGCTGTTGTGACTAAACTGCTAATAAATGAAGAAATAAAAAAGTCATTAGAATAAATTATGTCTACCGAAGGATATCCTCGAATAAGGTGAGATGGTTGAATGGATATGTAGAGTCTTATGAGTATGTGTATGGACGGAGATTGTGGGCTGATGACCTGAAAGAGACGTTCATGGGCGCTGTCATAGATCCAATGCCATGTTCCTCTGTAAACAACACAGACACACACACACACACACACAATATGAATACATCAATTACGATCATCTTTGATTTGTACCTGCTGATACGACTGCTTAAACAGTCATGAGAGACTGCTAAATAAATGCATGCATTGGTTCTTATAAAACCCGTGACCAAAATAAAAATAAACATTGATGAGAACTTCCCTAATTATCAGAAATGACCTCCTTTACATTAATCATTACCGGAAATGAAGTAATAGGATATTCTTAGTACCGGAGGTACACAAACAATATGTTTGAGAGGTACAACTTGGTCTATTTCACTTAGTAAAGAGATGTTCTGCTTAAAAGCATCAGCTATTCTACGTTACATTTACGTAGGTTTGTACCATTTTGAATCAGCGACTTGAATGATGAGAATATTTTTGGTTCAACCGCTGTCATAAAATTAACTGTCGGGCCAAAAAGTACACCATCAAAATTACATTCTGTTTCATAATTTGTACATTATGAAAAATACTACTCCATCAAGAATATTGAAGCCACATCCACATGATGTCTTATCCGGAAGAGGTGCGCTAATCAACATGCATCCAGGTAATTCATTTTTCCGCGAGTTGGTGCGGGTCAACAAAGAATATTACCAAAATCCCCGAAGGACACGCAAAGAAAAGAACATCATTGTCTCTCAAGTTGTACAGCAAGTAGTAGAATATGGAAGGAATCCTGGAGGGCGATTTTTGGAGAGAAGAGGCTACAAGTCAGATGCATTTTGGATTGAAATGAGCAGGGAACAAGTTATAAAGAAAACCAAACAGGCACTTCGAGAACAACAATCAAACTTCGAGAAAAGCTCAGTTATGTCAACGCATAACACAACGAAGGATAAAGCAATTCTAACTAATCCTTACGCTTGGATTGTAATAGAAGGCGCAAGAGAATCTTCTTTCAAAGATCTGTTGAACGATCCAGACATCATTAGCCTTCTCAAGGATGTGTAGCGCATGTTTCATGACAAGAAAGAATCGCTCTTTCCATCATTTCAAGTAGATTCATACAGACTTCCATATTGTTTCATTAAGTTCATACACCTCATAACAGACAGATTTCATATAGCTCATTCAAGGTCGTAAAAGTTCGATCTAGTACATATTCTCAATCAAAAACATTCAATATTAACAACATAAACGTATTAAACATGTATATTTTTTAAATTGTAGATTCGTGATTAAAGGCTTCAACTAGTAAATTAGCCGAATATTTACTTAGTATAAGAATTCTTATGTAACTATCGTTATTGGATAAGGAATTTACAGCGCATACATGTTCCGATCTATAAAATAAAACTCCTACGTAGCTGTCCTCATATCCGAGAGAGGTATTTACACCATGCATTGTATTTACTTGTTAAGTGCCAGATGTTTGAATATATCATAAATCTCATAGTAAGTAAATACGGTACTGGACCAGAACGTTATTCCACATGACTCAGAAAGCAGGATCGACTATGAATTTTGTGGGAATGAATTTCTAGATCATAATAACAATTTAAGAACAACTCTTTACGCAGTTTAAACAAAAAACGTGTTATGCGGACATAGCTGCAAAAGTAGATTACTAAATAAAGCTATGAAGTTTTCGATGGTAAGGCTCTTAATATACCTAAATTAGTGTAAGACCTATCGTATTTGATTGTCTCGAAACTAAAAAAGTCATAAATGATATTTTTAACTAGGTTTCCCATTCAATATGACTTTTTGTGACAATTCTGTTCTTCGGTTTTTAAAAAGCCTTCCTAATTGAATTTAAGCTTATGTAATATTGTGGGCATTATTCGAAACATTCACATCCTTGCTTAAAGAATTGTCACTTTAATAAATAGCTTTAGGGTGTACCTAGCCTGCTATCGATCTCATGACATTTTTTTCTTGTAAGAACTATAGTAGCTAAAGGAAAGGCATATTAATATGTTTCATCGTGTCTAATTCTGTATCCCAACATAGGCCAAAGAAAAGAAGGTACCATGATTAAGAAGTATACTCTCTACAGAGAAAGCTATCTAACTAACTAAAGTACCTGCAACGAGATAGAAAAACAGATGGAGGTCATTATCGAAACATAAGTAGACTATCCAAAGCAGTAATGATTTGGACGACGGTTTGAGTTGAAGCTTATGTTCCACATAACTTCAGTTATTATCTGGGAAGAAAATATGTCGATTCACTTGAAGTTTATATCAAGTTTATTCGAATTCTTGATAGTGTCAATCAATTTTTTTTGCCCATCTGAAATGTGTCATGTGATGAATTTGTAAAGTTGTCTCTAGAGCCATGATTGTTTAAGAAGTGAGATTAGCTATAGGTTGTTCTCTATCAACCTCCTACGTGCGTGAGGGAATCCATGATACAAATAAATGAGTTTTCATGAAGCTCCTGCTTTTTTGCATTTATGAAGAGATGGAAAGAAGAAAATGTAATCAAGATAGATGTGTGTTCTCTCTTCGAAAGCAATGCTTTCAATTAGTAATTGTTATTATAGAATCTGAGAGCATGGAATAGTACTTTGCAAAAGTTGTAAATGCCCATTGCACTTCTATATCTAGGGTTAGATCTTTCTCATGCTGTGAAAAGAATTAAAGCGTAATGTGCACATAATTGCCATGTGAATGCATGTAGTCTATGTCTTCTTCAGTGGTGGAAGGAGCATATACGGTATTGTTAATCATACCAATCGAATTTTGAAACAAAATCTGCTGAGGCTTATTTCAGTTTGCTCCTATTAGCTCACCCCATGACCTATTCATCCATCTACGACCTGTACGTTGATTATGTACTGGGAATATTTTTCGTTCGATGGCCATGAATGAGCTTTCTTTTGAAAAAGAATATTTACGACGAAATTTTTGTTTTTTATGTATGTTCATTTTCATATAGGAATTCTATATTAATTGGTTTGCCCAACCTACCTTGTGACAATTTTTTCAATAGAATTATTGACTTAGTAAGTGGTACATGGCCTGCAATCTGGATTATCCCTTAACATCAAAATTTATTTTCCTTTTCAACATGTAAGCTCTCATCATCGGGTTTGCCCATGCAGATGAATGAATAAATGGATATAACCCTTTCTCACATTAACTTTCTCTCTCGTTTTATTCATTATTATAGTAATTGAAAAGAACTGACCGGCCCGCGTCTGAGGATCGCAGACATCAACCCTTCCACCAACTCCACTTTTGAAAGTTCCATCTAATTTTTCAAAAATGACCAGCCGTCCTTTGCTCTCCGTTTACTCCCTTAGTGGATCCAAAACTGACTCTGAAGTAACCCTTCCCGCCGTCATGACTGCCCCCCTTCGTCCTGACATTGTTCAATTCGTACACACCAACATGAACAAAAACAAACGTCAAGCTTACGCTGTTTCCATCCACGCCGGAAAGCAAGTGAGTGCCGCCAGTTGGGGTACCGGTCGTGCCGTAGCACGTATCCCCCGTGTTGGAGGAGGAGGAACTTCTCGTAGTGGACAAGGAGCTTTCGGTAACATGTGTCGTGGAGGACGCATGTTTAACCCCACTAAAACCTGGAGAAAGTGGACCCGTAAGATCAACACCACCCAAAAACGTTTCGCTGTAGCTTCTGCCTTGGCGGCCAGTGCCATCCCAGCTCTTGTTATGGCCCGTGGTCACCGTATCGATAACGTACCAGAGGTTCCTCTTGTACTTGAGAACGCTGTTGAGTCTGCTAAGAAGACATCCCAAGCTAAGGAGATCCTTGCTGCTGTAGGAGCTTACGATGATGTTGAGAAAGCTGCTGCTTCTAAAAAGATCCGTGCCGGAAAAGGAAAGGCCCGTAATCGTCGTTACGTTATGCGTCGTGGACCTCTTGTTATCTACTCCAACAACGATGGAGTTGAGCAAGCCTTCCGTAACTTGCCCGGAGTTGAACTCTGCAACGTTGATCGTTTGAACTTGTTGCAATTGGCTCCTGGAGGACACTTGGGTCGCTTCTGTGTTTGGTCTCAATCTGCCATTGAGGCCCTTGATACCATCTACGGTGAAGACGGAAAGAGCATCCCCACAGCTGAGATGACCAACGCTGACTTGGCTCGTATCATCAACTCCGATGAAGTTCAATCTGTTCTTAACCCTGCCAAACGCGCCTCCAAGAAATACGCTCGTAAGAAGAATCCACTTACATCTGTTAAGGCTCTTGCCAAAATTGATGTATATGCTGCCACCAAGCGTAAGGCCGAAGCCGTCGCTGAAAAGGCCCGTGCTGCATCTAAGGCTGATGTTCTTGCTGCCAGAAGGGCCAAGGCTGCTGCCAAGAAGCAATTCAAGGAACAAGGAAAGAAGTTCTATGCAGCTGCTGTTGCTCAAGGAGATGTTTGCGCTGATGGTTTCAACATTGAGTAAACGTTTTTGAAAAATGAAATTACATGATGGAAGTAATGACTTGTGAAGATGGAATGCATTGTGGATTGGTGGATGGGTTATTTGTATAGTATTATTCAAAGACGATATCTGTCTTCTCACGCTAATTTATAGATTTGTGTCTATCATAACTAATTATAACACTATGGTTACATTGTTTTATGTATATTTATTTTTACTTATCCATCTTGTTGTTCATTCTCAAACAGCAGAGAAGACGGGACTTGAATTCCCATTTCTCGCAACATGTTGGACGCAGGACCTGACATAGAACCACCCATATCACTATCAATTTCCATACCCATGGATTGTAAAAGATTCGATAGAGCTTCTTCATCTATTTTGAGTTCATTTGGGTTCCTGTCCTCGTTCGGTTCACTCCCATTTCTTTCTTGCGAAGAGTGAGTGACGCTTGTCGATTTCAATTCTTCATCCATGGCATGCTATCATAAAGACGGTTACGTTTAAAACATTAAATTAAGAACAGAAATGGTATCTTTCTAATCATTGCAAAAAAATGACACTCACCATAAAGTCTTTCATCTTTACATTCGTATCTCCACCTTCACGATCTCCTTTGATTTCGGCTAAATCATCATCTTCTCCACTGGAACTATACTCATCATCCTCATCCGAAAAGTAATCGTTTAACTCTTCATCTTGTAACGAGCTCTTAAAGTTCAACTTAGAAGACGAGTGAACAGGATGAACATTCGTTTTATTCTTTTTGTCTATATCCACGCCCTCGAAATCGCTGGATGATTTTATAAATGTTTTAAAACCGGACAATATAGAATCCAAAGCTTTCGTTTCATTTAATTTTGCTTTTGGTACTTTCTTTTCATCATGATGATCTGTATTAGAGCTGTTCATGTGTCTGGAACTCACAATATCGTTCATAATCTTATCTAATTGCTCCGCAGATAGATTGATCCACTCATCACTATCGACATCGGATATTCGAGGAAAAGGATACAACAAGGCATTGTTTATTGCTGGATTTGAGTTCCCTTTCTTTATAGATTTATTTATCTGCTCGTGTATTGGTACGTTTGGCATGGAATGGAGGCATAATGATACATTTCGCTTTATTTCGGGATCAAATACTGCGCATTTCACCAGCTCTGTGATCGAAGCATTTCCTTGAGTTTCATTGTTTGGTCCATCTCGCCAGCATTCATCAATCCATATGCCATCTCCTCCACACAGTTTATCAATTTGTTTCCAATGTACACAAACTCGTTTTTGAACATCTCCTGCACCATTATAAAGATTATTTGACATATTCTTTGTTTTTAATTGTAGTACTTTACTATGAGAATATAACCATTCAAAAGCACATGTTAGTCGAGCACCAGTTTCAATGGCATTCTTGAAATGAGAACTGGTATCCGCCCTACATTTTCTTGACATCCGTGTTGTTTCTATAGATCTAAACTCCTTTGGTAAATCAAATTGAGGAATCCTACCCGCTGCTGACATGAGCATAGTATAAGCAGTCTTAGTGAACGGGATCACAAGGAACACTAGGTTTCGAAAGGGGAATTCTTTTGATAAATTGATAGACGAATTTTCTGAATTAGATGATTCTTTCGTTTTTTTGGATATTTTTTCAATATAATCCGGACCATGGCTACAAAAAGAGAGAATAGCTGATGAAATAAGATCCTGTCTCTCTTGAATAAGAATAGCCAATTTAAATGGAACGATAACTGCTGCTCTGTGAAGATTCCTTCGGAAGGTTGTTTGGAGTAAGGGCATAGAATAACAATCATCATATTTCTCCACAGAGTTTGACTGAAGCTCGTCGTCTTTTTCACAAAGGTGAAGAAATGATTGAATTCGTGGTAATAAAGATTTTTGAATATTTTCGTTGCCTTTCGTTTCCAGGAGGCTTTCAGATTGGTTCAGTATTTTTATTGCGTCAAAGATTGTGAGTTGATTGTGATTTTTCTCATGATATGTGGTTTGTAAGTGCAAGGAAGGAGGAATCAAGTGAAGCTTTCCATCTATAACCCATACTCTATTTTCACACCCCATAGGGCCCAATTTATCGACCCATTCTGGTAACTCAAGTGCACTCTCTATCAGCAAAACTTGACCATCTCCAACATCTAAAGCTTCAATAGCAACTTTGAATCCGAAAATCTTCCATAATACTTTACTTAGAAAAAAACAAACGGATATTGAGTACCATTCATCTGTTACAGACGAACCATATCGACAACACGCTTTGAGATATGGTGTAGATTTTCCTTTTTCATATTTTACATCTACCCCAAATGAAATTCCTTCCCCTCCTACAAACCATGGATATTTTATTCTTTTTTGAAGATCTGATAAGATAGTGTTTGTTATATTTCCTAACCTTGCAATGCGGCTCATTATCTCTGTGTGTTTCAGGTTGGTTTCGCAGGCATCTAAAATGTACATAGAGAAAAATACAGTTTCAGAATCATTCGATGTATTTAACCCATCATTTTGACCCTGTGATAATAATGGAGATAAAGGTCCGGCATTTTTCAAAGTTTCTCTTTGGTATTTCATAAATGCTAAAGCTTCGCCAAGAAGTGATCCTTCCTCTTGTCCACCACTCATGTTTTGTTATTTTTATTGGACAAATTTACAGTCTTTGCGAGAAAAAACTTATATCAGCACATCATGCAAATAATTGATTTTATAAGCCAATGAATATGGTGTCAAAGCTTTTCAATTTAAGTGCACGAAGATATGTCATCAATCTCTTGAATCGATGTTCAATGTTTTCAGTCCCTTTGAATTTTATCCACAAGTTAGTGAAGTCCATTTCTACCCTACGGGAAGCATGTAACCGGATACGAGGGCACGTGTATTGTACTCACGAATGAGATTTTACTTTTTGTAAACATTTCTTGATTAAGTCAAATCTTTATAGGTGGCAAGCATTTCTTGATTGAAACGTCGCCGAATTACATTGGAACAGCGGTAATTTTATCATATTACCGCATCTCCACGTGTTAAAACGATAAAAATTAACGCCTCCACTGTGATAGGGTTACGATATAAGTTAGAGTTAAATTAAAAATGTGTCATAAACTACATTTTTTTTACAAAGTATAGT
>Ga0209092_10003531_pt1 | contig 13530 bp, 8 predicted proteins | sample FraStrMetagenome_FD_187446 | JGI IMG/M metagenome (GOLD analysis project Ga0209092, IMG submission 187446) | Marine eukaryotic phytoplankton communities from Arctic Ocean - Fram Strait ARC3M Metagenome (SPAdes) (version 2) | ecosystem: Environmental > Aquatic > Marine > Oceanic | place: Fram...
CTCATCTTTGTTGTTCATTGCAACAACAACATCAATATCATCATCAAAGACACCTTCATGGAGCTGTTTCATAAATATTGACAAGATTGTTTTCCTCTAGAAATTTATAAACCATTCCAAGTCTCATGAATCCTCGTATACTGTACAACCATTTTCCCTAGTGTATTGTTATTTTCGAAATTGTAACATTCGATAGAAGCATGACAAAAATATGATTCTGTGTCAACTCCAAACAATGCTACGCAGTAAGCATTTGAACTCTTGGTGGTATCTTATCATTTCAACTCTTTCGTGTCGCCATATTCTTTGATAATATACTTTCCCCAACATTTTGGAACAGGATAAACTCTTTAGATATTATACGATACAAAAATATTATTCAAATCAATGACTTGGACCCCTGCCAAATGCATTTGGAATTACAACATTTGTTGCTCTAAGGATGAGGTCGCGAGAATTGATAGACCGAGGTGAAGAGCCATTCTCATTGGTCTGCTGATGTAGATTTTTTTCTTTTCTTTTTTTTGGTGGCATAATAGTAGTGACATGAAGTCGTGGTTCATCCGAAAGATACCTCTATACAACAACATATAGAAAACTCAACTTACATACGGCGGGTAAAATAATCTTGAATCTCTTGGCTATGTTGATGCTCTTTAGTCAACGGTACTATATACGGTATTGTGTTAATTAAATACGTATAGTCATGTCTGTGTGTAAAGTTATTCATGCCAATGTGTATCTTTTCACAAGAAGAGTAGACTACCGTACGATCTATATGGATCAGGCACGAACGTCAGCAGTGTCAACGTTGCCCAAGACAAGAACTTAATTAGAAAGGAGCATTACTCATTTCTCGTAAAAGTAAAATTACTTAGAATATGTGACCATGTGGAAACTACAGCATGAGAATGTGAAGAGCATTTGAAAAGCCCTCGTTTCTCCGTATCCTTCCAATTATTTTCACCGAATATGAAAGGAAACAAGTTATAACAAATAACACAACAAAGTCCCTGCCATTGAAACACTTACAACACCAAAATCGGAAGAATCACAGAATGGCACAACTCAAAGCCGCATATCGTACAATGGCATACGGTGCAACACTCGCCTATCATTCCACACAAATACAAACGAATCCATCCAAATGCGAAAAACAACCATCATCTTCACCATCTTCCGATATCCTTAACAAAAGCAATCATTCTACCTCCCAAATAGAACAAACAAAACAGAGTATATCATCAACCTCCTCTAATAAGACAAGAAATACAAATAATACAAATAATACAAGCAACAACACAAGTACAAAATATCAATTTAAATCCAAGTCATTTGATAGTGAGAAAAGCATGAGCAAAGGAAAAGTTGCCAATCTATCCTGTGTCGATGGTTTTCGAAGTGGAAGTATAGAAGTCGGTATATGTGTAGCTCAAAATATGAGAGCCTATCAAGAGGATCGATGGGTTTCCTTGATTGGAAAACGACGCAAAGCTTGGAACCGACTATTTGATTGGGGTAGCAGTAATAGCAGTCATAGTAGTAGTAGTAGTAGTAGTAGAAGTAAGGAAGGTTGGTTCTTTGGAAAGAAAAAAAATCAAGTAGGATCCACAGAGGAAATTTCTTCCATAGTCGATAATTTATCCATTTTTGCTGTGTTTGATGGTCATGGTGGTTCCGAATGTTCCGAATTTGCGACGCAACAATTTCAACATATATTGGAAGACGAATTTGCCAAAGCACGTAGTATGGAACAAACCAATGGTAATGGTAGTACTACCACCACTCAAGTATTAGAAAACACGTTATTCGAAATTGATAAACAATTTATTCAACAGCAACGAAGACAAACAGGAATCGCCCAAGATGCTTTCAAATCACCGAATCATGGTGGCTCGACAGCGGTCGTGGTAGCTATATCACCACAGGATCACAAAATAACGTGTAGTAATATTGGTGATTCACGAGCGATCATCATCAAAACACCTGTTGCAGGAGGTATCAAAGGTTCGAATTATCTCCCATTAAGTAGTGATCATAGTCCTAATATTCGACCTGATGAAGTTCTTAGAATAGAAAAACTAGGTGGGAAAGTTCAATCCAATGCTATGGAAAGTGCGTTAGCACATACGATTGGAGTGAAAGTATGTCCTCGTGTTTATCAACCAAACGGTGTAGGTGGACTTAATATGACGAGAGCATTAGGAGATGATTATTTGAAACCACTTGTCATTCCAGACCCTGAAACATTCGAACTCACAATGGACAACGATGATTTATATGTAGTGTTGGCATCGGATGGAATTTGGGATGCACTTTCGAATGAAGATGTGACGAGGATGATTACGGATATGCATAAGGATCAAGGGAAATTATTACATCCTTCGATTCTAGTTCGAAAAAGTGCCTTGATGTTAGTCCAAAGAGCACAGTTGAAAGGATGTCAAGATAATATTACCTGTATGGTCATACGATTGCCCACAGTAGGAAAGTGAATCATAATGATTCTCTGCAGGATATCTCCCGGATTTGCATTGAAGTATCATATGTTTGACATCCTATAATATAGAAAGCTAATGAAATCCATTTTATTCTAAAATGACTCCATTTGGATGTCATTCAATTTATACACTTTTGATGCTTTTTCAAATAGACACACAAATGTCATCTACTCCATTATTATGTTTGGTCCGAAGAAAGTCAAATAAATAGTTGTGGAGGAGAGTTTTTTATCATCGTTCTTGAACAAATGAAAATACACGTGTGGTGGGTGGTCTCATTTTTTTTATTAGGATTATTTTTTCCTATATTCCTATATATAATAAAATAGACAGTTTCATCATTATCATATATTCCTTTCACAGACACGACAGAAAACACCCGATGGACCATGGAAGTCCCTCCAACATTCCGAAAACGAAAACAATTGGGCAGCAGTCCACCAAAGAAAAGCAATGGCATTATTGCATTGCTAGATCTACCATCCAAAACCCATGTTGCCATTGACGGCATACATCAAATCATTCAACGGGATGATTTTGTAGGAGTTTCCCATGTTCCCAACCATCAATTTCATCTCATCATTCTACGACCATCCTCGGAGTATGGAACACATCCTAATAATGGAACGATGTCCAATCATGGGAATATTTCGCCATCTATGGGTCTTATCGTTTTTCAAAATGACGACAATATGAAGAATGATCCATGGATCGTTGCTAGGAGATATGACCCTTTCACAGAAGAAATATCCTCCCAGAAAGAATCTGTCGATCATGTCACTTGTTTGAATTTAATACGTGCTGTGAATACGAATGCCATTCCAGCGAATCGTGTTGTACCATATAGTATTTTTTTACAAGGTTCCACACCATCATCCTCCACAGCAGCATCTTTCGCAGGTGTACCCTTAGAGGATACTCTCCAAAACTGGGAGGGATTAACTTCGTTTATTACACCCCAACTATTAAAAAAGAGAAATCTAAAACATGGTGAAAAAGTTGTTCCAGGCTGTTATGAAGATGATAGTATTCCATTACACGATCGAAAGGAATCATCGAATCCACCACCGACCCAAAATGACACCCACATAGAAAGGACTCACGATGGAGTCGAAGTCCAATATCCACCCATTCCATGTATTTCGAATATGAAAGACAAACGTCTTTTCTTTAAAAGTCAACATTTTGGAACGACTAAATATTTAGAAAATCTAACTCCATCCGAACGTACATCCTTGTATCTCCAGAGAAACTCCGGTACAACATATCCAATATTGGATCACATTTTATTACAGTACTATAATGCCAAATGGCAGCATCTTATGGGTGATTTGCAATTATCTTTTTTATTATTTTTACAGTTAGGATGTTTATCCTCACTTACCCATTGGAGAGATTTACTATCCATGCTTTCACTTGCCCCAAATTCCAATCATCATCATCATCATCGCTTTTCAAATCCTCCCGAAGAAGAACTCAATGATGTCCAACACCACCCTCCATGGATACCCAATTTCTATAGCTCCTTGATGGATATTCTTGTCCTTCAATTACAATCCATTGATATCGATTTTTTCCAAGAAGTGGAATATTCGCAAGGGAATTTTTTTATTCCTGCCGTACGTCGTTTGTTAAATATATGTTCCCATTCCTGGTTTTGGAATCATCATGGAATACAGATTAAAATCAAAGGTCTTGTGACGTTGGTAAAGCAACGTTTTCAGATAGACATTTCCAACATTTCCAAATATGATACAACTGCTGTGGAGGATGATAAAGATGACGATGACTCCGAAGATGAATCCCATGGCGAGAGTAGGAAGGATGAAAATGATGTCGAAATGGAGGATACTAAAAAGTCGACTCTGCCATTGGAAAATAATAGACTCGTATTGGAGGATGAAAGTGATGATGAAGATGGTCCTGTCATTGTTTCGATGGAAGAATATGATGCATCTATGTCCCGATTGTCAAAGGATTTGACTCTGCAAGAATCACCACAACAACATATTTCTTATTCAACCTATATTCGAAGTTCTTATCCACTTCTTTTTGCTGCCATGGCACCGAATGAAGATGTGATGATGACATGTGCAAGGATATTAGATGATAAATTGGATGTTTCTTTGGTGAGAGAAGCAGCCGCCTATTTGGAAAACGTGGAAGCAAAAATAAGTTACTGATGGTGATTGGGGAGTGCTGGTGCTGGATTTGATTTTTTATCAGCAAAATGTATGTCTCTCTAGACTTTGATTGTAAGATTCAGGTGCAATAATGAATTTAATCTATGCATTTTGTGAAATATTTCTTTTCATTTGTTAAATTTATTTGGAATACATTCTCTCCAAGAATAATCCAACATTATATAAGAATAGTACAAACACAAGAAAAATCAAGAACGCTCGTTTTGATCGTTTAAATGTAATTGCATTTGATTTTGGTTCTACCATAGAAGAATCGCATGATTCAGCATCACATGTATCATCTTTATCTTCTACATTGTTCTCTTTCTTTTTCCCAAATGGGTTTTTCCAAAATCTCTTTTTTTTCGTGGTATCCTGTGAAAGTATTTCATTCCCCTTTTTATTTTGCTTTTCTGACATGATCTCGCTTTCTCGTTTTACCCACGCAGTAGCATCCGTTAAAGCCTTTGTACTAAAGAAATCTTTCACATAATTTGGCAACCAATTAGGAAGTGCTACATCCACGGAATAGTAGACTCTAGACCATTCTGCTCCCTTTGTAGGATGTTCAATAACGTACCAATATCCCACGGAATCATCCAAATCGCTTGTCTTACTATAGTCTAAAGTCCATGTTAAAACGTTCAATTTGGGATGGTATGAATGCTTAATGAAATATTCAAGACTTATGACAGAAATGCCGATTTTCATTCTTGTGTAAATTGTTTGCGACAGGAATTTGTTGGATTTCGTCGGTTTATGATCGACAACGTTGTAGTTTTTCGATGCACTGCAACCACTGACCATTTTAGCATAATTATTGTAGTCTAAAATTCGAGACCACACTATTTCTGTGGGAGAATGCACATCAAGAACTACAAGTCCACGTCCAGATGAACCATCCATTATTTGAGTCTATAAAACAATGTGAATTGAAGAGAAAAACAGAAACATGAAACATCTGTATAAATATCATCTTTTTTGCACAAATGAAGAGAGGTTGTTAAATGATACCTTGTAGATTTTTCCAGCATTTAATGTTGACAATGCTTGTTTGTTTAAGTCTACCTTAGGTGCTTTCGGTTCATAGGGTGGAACTAAACCTTCATGTTTATGAGGTTTGTCGAATGAAGCACCTTCTATTGCAGCAGTACATAGTGCAAGGAGGATCGTTAACGATTTCAGTAGAGCGGTCATAATTGCCTCCAACAAAATTATTAGCCGATGTATAAAAGAGGCGCCAGCAAGTTCTTCTTCTTGACGAAATGATTCAAAACTTATCTGATTCTTGATCACTTCCACTTGAAACATAATAAGCTGATCTATTGCAGGCTACCTACGTTAGAGACTGATTGGATTGTACTGCTGTCCATCTGAATCTTGTGTAGGTTAAGAGAATTTTGACGTCATTCAAATTACACTGACGACTTGAATAAAATAACCTATACATAGTACCATTACTACAAAATTACTTTATTATGAGATTACATGTACGCTGAACTGTTATCCTCAAGTCTAAGTTCGTCGGCAAGGATATATTGTTACGTGGGATACATACTTCCCTCCAGAAGTGTGATCTGCCGTAATTAAGCGGTAAACAAGAAAGGTTCGTGTTGGATTATATTCCAAAGTCTTCGCACGTACGTGAATAAAAGTATGCAAATGTGACTCAAATTCGGTACTATCAAAATTTTGTGAGAAAGGTGAACAAAATGCATCTGCTGGAATTATCTTTCAATCAAGAAAATGAAAAATCATTTTGACAGATTTTTATAAGGAACTACGTTGACTTGAAACAATTTATTCTTTTTAAAATGATATTGACCGAGGATACTTGATCGAAATTTAGTTTAGGCTAGGAATACTATTATCACAACTTCTATTCACATAAATCTAGTCCAAAATTTTCTCGGCAAAATCCCTTGGTGTGATAAGATGCGGTTTATCAAGAAGGAAATCTTTCCATATTTTCCAGTGATCTTTTCTTGCATATTCTAATGGACAGTGACCTCTTCTGTCTTTCATTAACATTATGTCAGGTTCTTTTTTCAATAAATATTCTATCAAACACAAATTTGGCTCCCCTGTCCAGAAAGCATCGTGTAATGGTGTTCGACCAAAGTCATCACGCACTCGTAATGAAACCCCTGCCTCATCCGCGAGAAACACAACTACATCAGTTAAGCTTCGTCTGCATGCCATATGAATAATACTTTCACCGAATTTGTTACAGCATTGTAATATCCGGCCGTTTTTGTGCATTTTGCGCAACTTTTCCACGTCGCCCTCTCTCACAACTTTCACTATCTCAAAGTTGAAGCAATCTATTTGTTCTTGTGTTGGGATTTCGAAAAATGTATCTTGAGAAAGAGAAGAGAGCGTCTTGTCCTTATAGCCCTGTTCCTTTATCAGTGAAAGAAGGACGGATTGTGGACTAGCTGTCACGTCGTTTTCATTTATCCTTCTTCTCTTTATTCTACCATGTTCTGGATCATTGGATTTAACTAAAGAATGCTTTACACCATGTTCTACATCGGTATTGGGAATTAGTGAAGCACTGCTTGATGGGTTTATCGCTATTACACCAGTCATGATGGTTAGTGTATCAATTTTGAGATATGATGTTAATTACTATTTTCATGTTGAAATTAAAGATACGTGGGATTTTGGCCACATCTATCGAATGGTTTAGATAAGAAACGCATCAGTGCTGTCCTTTCAATAGAAGTATGGGATCTGTCGTATCATACCACGTGTATCGTACCGTATCAAAATGGATCCGCGCAAACATTTATTTCTGTCCAACTAGATTAACATTTTGACGAACGGAAATATGAGTCGGTATAGTGTAACATCTTTTCTCACCTTCTGACAATAATTCGTAAAAAATCTGTTATCAAGAGATGCGTTGCTGACATCATCTAACAAACAATACTGACATACGTTAGTATAGAACTTGAATTCAACTGCTGTTCATAAAAAAAATCCACGTCGACAATATTAGAAAAATATGGCAAATGTATTTGAAAACTTTAACTAAATGTTTCGCAAATATAGTTCTTTATAGCTTAATCAAATGACCCCTCAACTTATATTTCTTAACAGATGCTGATATGGTTCATCATCTGTTTTTCTCTTATATAGACGATTACTCAAGTTGCAACTTCAATACTAATGCGTGCATGAAGTTCAAAAATTACGTCAGCATTTTTAACACGCGTTAAAAGAAACTTGTGAGTTAATCTTAAATGCAACTGCTTTTTTTAGGTTCATTATTTGGAACAAGGTATGCACCTTTCATTGAACTAGAACGGCGCAAGAACGTAAAATTTAACTTTCCCAACTACTTCAAACTTTCACGTATAAACTGAAGAACATTTTGTATGCAGAAATGCAAACTCTAAATTTTGATGAAAGTACTTTGTCTCGTTGGAAAAGAAAAAAAACTACGCGCTAAGGAATTTTCACCCCCCCCCCATGGCGAAATAAGACATCCGACGGAAGTCTAATTCCCAAAATCTTAGAGACTGCCATCCTCACATTTTTCAAGAACTTAACAACTTCCATCAAAGACCTAACCACTAGAGAAGCTTCTAGAACCAAAGTCTCAAAACTGTGGTCAAGAATAAAGCGGAAGCAAAAGGTAGAGCTTTAGGAATGCATAAAGCCATAAAGATAGTCAATGAAAAACGTAAGGAAAGATTAAGGAAAAAATATGGTATAAAAAAGTTATGATGAACACTATGAAAGCAAAGTTAATACTACAGGAATTAGATGATGAACAAAACCAGTACGAGCAATTCACAAAAATATGCAAATAGAAGTCGTGCCATTACGCAAAATGCAGTAGCGCCAAATAAGAAAAAGGCTTTCACCCCAAACAGAATCAAAGCCACACATTCTAAATGCAGCAGATGCATTAATGAGGATACTGCGCAATGTACAGTGCATGATCCAGCTAAATTAGTCTATGTTTAGATGGGATCTTCTAATTAAAAGCATAGCTGTGACTTTAATAGTGAGATTAAAAAGCTAGCTTCGAATTTAATAGTTAGACATGAGTACACATGTAGCGACTCATAGATGTCATTAAATCAAATGAAAACAAAATAATCAAAGCATTCCTCCTCACAAGGAAGCCAACTGCCAAAGCAAAGCTTGCAGCTGATTCATATGCATTGAGTAGCATCCAACAGATGCCTGTCATCTATAAATGACAGCCCGGTTGGACATATGAAATAAGAGATCATCTGTCATCTGTCTGGCTCACAGATGGTAGCTGTCCTTGCTGTGGAAACTGTGTGGTTTCCAATATGTGTTTACTATGTTCTGTATGTTTACTTATGAATTTAGTCAATTAAAATAAGCTCATAATTATCATCCTTTCAACTTTTGTATTAGTTTATCTAATCCATTTCCGTGCATAAGGCAACAGCTATCTGTAGAAGGAACTGGATATTAAACATTTTTTTGAAGATAAATTTGAACACACTTCTAAACTATTTGATCTACTATCAGAATTTCAAGACAGTAAATTATTAATCCAACTCTTTTTAAAATTTTACCTCAAACTCTTTGGTTCTCAACCCCCCTGGCTTACCTTGATCAACATTGAACCACAAAATGGTAGATATATTAAATCCGACGCAAAGAAGCTTGCCAAAATGGTATTAGAAATCTTGACCTTACCAAACTGCACCAACCCAAAAACTACACCTCCACCCAGATGCAAACAGTGCTCGAAAACTTGGGATAGTATAACTTCAACCCCTACTTCAAAATTTATTATCAAAAAAGAATATCCTCAAAAAAAAGACATCATAACAAATCCAACCTGTGACAATTGCTTATTATTACTAAAATGAGAGAATATGGACCTTAGAACAAACAATCATATTTTGGTTGCGGTGGAAAATAAGCACATAATTAGCCCCGATAGCGTCTCCTTTAAGGTGCCCCAGAGTCATGAGGAACACTCCTGGAAAAAATTACTCGACGAAGCCTCCTCTCCAAACATAAAAACAATTTAAGATACTTAAAGTGCTGAAAACTGCGCTAACACAATCCAAAAAGACGACAAAATACCAATAAAATTGGAGAAAAAAACCATCAGAACTATGTTTACTGAACCAGATTTTGCTACTCCCATCAAGGTCATATGAAAAATACCAATAGTCCTATAACCACCTGTGACCTGAAACAACTAAATAGCACGGAAGTTAGCACTCCTGGGACTGCATCCAAAGCCCCGAATGGGGATAAGAATAGCTTAAACATTGCCGCAAAAAACAATCACTCACATCTACTAAGGATTCCAAATAATATCCTAAGAAGTGGCACTCTAAATGTAGCAATAATGCAACTTCACAAGAAGTGCCCACCCAACTTACACATTGCCATTGCAACCCTCCTGAGCTTCACACAAACATGGAAAATAGCCCCCCCTCGGAAAACCTGATAACATTAATTTCAAAAACAAAAGAGCATTGTGCAGACTACCTGGAGTATACTACTCTCATTTCTTTAACGATTCTTTCCACCACGAACGTTGGATCTGCTTTATTATGCAAAAAACGGAGATTAAAGGGAAAACATTGAAAGAGGACAATTGTGACCATTCTACAATGTATGAAGGATTGATAATAGTAGACTACTCAAATCATACTCCGGACGAAGATCTCACCTTGTCTTATAAAACAGAAATAACAACACTGGAATCCAAAACGTATTTCAACACAGAAAAATATGGTTCATGCCAAAATATATAAAATTATAGGAGAAGGAATGCGGTGCAAGATTGATTTTCGCAATGATCATTCTTTGCATGGGACGTAAAGTCCCCATTCCTGTTATTCTAAATGAATCAGCACGTTACCAGTCATAAACTCCAAAATGCTGCAACTGCTTTGCAGAGAAACCGTTCATCCCCTCCTAACTAATAAACAACCCCCCTGGATCCCCAACAATGTATTATCCAAACAGTTTCTGGCCTCTCATTACAAAGAAGAATTATATTCAATGTCCATTCCTTTAAGGGATATGGTTATTCCTAAAAAGAGGAAAAATAATACAGCAAGGTTAAAGACAGTAAGAAAATTAGCAAAGAAAAGGAAGACAACCAGCAACTAGAAAGATAACAAAAATGCCTCTCTGCATAAGAATTGTGACTACAATAAGGAGAACAAATTAGAGGACTCCTCACAAAAGAATCTGGCTCTCAAAACACGAATGCAAAGAACATCTTTGGCAAGGATTCAACATACGGAAAATTCGAAACCATCCAACATCTCATTCTCTAAAACACAGGCGAAATTGAAGTATCCCATCATGACTTATATAGCTTCTTCAACTCTTTTTTCAAAGAGTATATCCAAAAAGCCAGTCACATACAACTACCTATTCACACCTAGCAACAAAACTAAGATAGACTTACCTTCCCAGAGAATAGCCAATCATGACCTACTCAAACCCAACAAAAAGACTTGTTCTCAATTAAAAAAAGTCTTTAGAGACAAAACTGTTCGTCCCAGATAAAAACTCTCTCGTAGATGTCCATATAAAAAAACGTTTTTCTCGGAAAAAGATGGAAACTTGTGAGTTGTCTACACCCCCCACTAGAGATTTTCAAAAGTTCTAATAGCATTTTCTATTTGTTCCTTTAATCCGGAATGCCGCTCTTAATGTGTTTCCATATGGGATTGACACTCTACCCTCTACATGCGTGATCGTATATGTCTTGACAAAGTAAATAAATGAGGCAATTGTCCTATAACCAAGACCTTACATTACAATGTTTTCATAATCTCATACATTAGGCGTTTCTATTCCGTAATTGTGGTTTCAATTATCATGAGCCTACGGATTGTTGACCTATAATTTCGTCTTGGTCTCTCTTCATGCATTCTAAATACATAGAAGAAACTCTTTGTCATATTTGAATTTGCAAGTGAGTCAATATCATTTATTTCAGAGACGATCATAAATAAGCGAAGTTGCTTGAGACCGAATTGGCAATGAAATTGAAATGGGCGAGGTTTACAATACAATGATTTATTTGGATTGTCTGTTGATAGGGTATGCTGGTGGGGTATTCTGACAGCTGTGCACCGCAACGTATTCAAATCTAGATCGTTATTGTTTACTGAAGTTGAGAGGAGATGACGAAGCAAAAGAAAATTAGAGATGACGTGAAAAGATGGGTTTTCCAAAGCACAACTGATAAATCAAAATCAAGTTGCTTCAATCGACTCGTCTATCATATATATGTTTTTGTTTATTTACAAAGTTGTTTAGAACAAGCAACAAATGAACAAAGAACAGTTGAGAAGATATCCTCTACAGAATTTCTTGGTAGAAAAAAATGTTTTTTAGAAAAAACACAGAAGAACAAGAAACTGATCAATGATATCTTTTCCATAAAAATTCATATTCCTATGGTTCTTTTTTGCTGGCCTTTTACGAATAGCTACCGTTGCAGGGTAGGAATTAAGATATCAAATAAGTAGGCCTATACCAAATTTATTTTTTCAATCAGATGTTGAAACATTTTCAATTAAAAAACATCGGCGCTAATTTAGAAATCATGATTTTTTTAATAGCACTGAAGGAGTCTATGTATACTATAATCTGTTTAAAAAGTGTCTATTCTCTTGGGCTTAATTAATGTTTTTTTCGGCAGAAATTATTTCCCTAATATTCTACAAAATTTCAAATCTAAGTGTTGTAGACAATTTTACCTAGATAATAAATATTTCGCGATTATTATATCAATTGATATCAATTGAAGTTGCCCTTCATTACATGAGATTTTCAAAATAAGGCCCAACTCTACTTTAAATCATATCACCTGTGTCACTATTAGAAATTGTGAATATAGTGTTCAGTGCAAGTGTCTAATACGGCATTGGAACCCCATATTTACATGAGAATCTCAAAATAAGGCCCAACTTTACTTTAATCGTATAAATTTACTTAAAATTCACACAATTTAAAATAGGAGTACTCAAAACTAAACTAATACCAGATTACGGGTCCTTGAATCAAAATGAAAAAAAAATGTCCAAAGAGTAAAAATTTTAATGCCTGTTCATGCAACGGACATTTAAGTCATAAAAATCAAAAGTTCACATGGTTCAAAATAGTAATTAACCTCAGGACCTAGATACAATAAGCACATTATATTCTTCCGGTTTTGTAAGGCGAATCTCATTAGCGTTGTTTCAAAACCTCAACTCTTTAACCAAAATGGATTTCCATACAGAAAAAATAAAGAAATCTTTCAAGAAAATCTGCTTCGGAACCATTGTATTAAATATGTTGTCAGCGTTGATAGGTAAATTTACCTTACAATCAAGAAATAAGCTACATGACCATAATAAAAGGTTTACACAGACAATAAATGAAATAAAAGAATATAAAATTATTTGGAGTATTGATTTGGGTGGAAAAGAAAATCTGCTCGATTCTGACTTTTTGAAAGCAGGACTCGAATACAGCACAAAAGTTTTCATTAACAGAGAACTTGAATGCGAAGAAGATGATGAAGGAGACTTGGATATTACTTCCTTTTTCGGAGTCAGAATTAATAATGAAAACAACCCGAGTAAATTAAAGCGCATTTCAGGAAATGGCAAATGTCGAGGAAATCGCACAAGATGCAAGAAAAAAGTAAAAAAGTCTATATCCGATGCGGGTAAGGCCTCTCAAGGGTCATGTGGAACATCCATATTTGATTTATTCAAGGATGCGCTCATCACAGCATCATTTTTCAATTACAATGTGACGCTTGATGTCATAGATGACTTCGAGGGAGGTCTCTCTCTAGATTTGGATGTATCGTTCAGTGA
>Ga0209092_10003533_pt1 | contig 13526 bp, 6 predicted proteins | sample FraStrMetagenome_FD_187446 | JGI IMG/M metagenome (GOLD analysis project Ga0209092, IMG submission 187446) | Marine eukaryotic phytoplankton communities from Arctic Ocean - Fram Strait ARC3M Metagenome (SPAdes) (version 2) | ecosystem: Environmental > Aquatic > Marine > Oceanic | place: Fram...
CTACAGCATCATCATGACAAGATTTGAAGAAGAATGTCTGTTTATCGTGCGTGTTAGTCATCCTTTTGGTTTGCTGGAGTCATTTTTTTGTTTTTTCATTTCACATCAATTTTTTTCTATGAGTCAATGGTATTTGTTGTTTATAAAATAAAGTTTTTGCTGATCTTTTATGTTCTTTTTTGCACTCATTAGAGAGTGAAGTCCAACAAATGTCTAAGTGTCTTGAATATATTTCGTGTATCGAATTTTTTTTTAATTGGCGGGGTCTTTTCCAATATGAAAGTTAACAAATGCCTTTTGGACTTGAGAATAAAAACTATGACATCCGTTTTGACCACACAGTATTTCAAAATCTGGAAAAGAACTCAGCGGAATGATTCAGGAGTTGATGTTCCTCTTAAGTATGTTTGCATAATAAAATAAACTTACAGCACGCCTTGCCAATTTTTATGTTAACCTTAAAAAAACTGAAGTTAATCTTATCTCAACAAGTTTCAATGAAACAAAATACATATAATAACAGATTATTCACCACAACCAAAGTTTGAATTTGAGTATGGAGTGAAGGATTGCTTTGACAAATGCTGCATTGTTCTGTAGTATATTGTATCAATAAAGTACTGGTAGTATAATATTTCAGCTAAGAGCAGAAAGAAGGGTCAGGGTACAAGAAATGTTCATGCGAAGATTTTGACTTGAAATGAAGTACTTCTTAGCTTTAAGATCAAATAATTGCACTATATCGGGAGGCACTCTATACAGTCGACCATGATTAGCTCTATATGTCCAAAAATAACATTTGATGAATTGCAATTTCTCTTTAGGTCTCTCTTTAGAAGACAGAAACTTGTTATATCTTCACAACAAAACAAACAATGGTCTCATAAAAAAATGTGTTATCTTTAGACCAACTCTATTTAATCTTATCGCCAAATATTTCTTCAATTAAGATATGTTTATAAATAGCATAAAAGAAAAATAGGTACTTACACAGTTTTCACCGTGATTTTGTTTAAGTAATAGATAGTTAAATTTATGCATAGAAATAATTAGGTAATTCAAAATCAAGTGCAATCTAGTGGAATATTCATTTCACAATTTAGCGACTTAACGAGTGGAAAAGAAAAGACAAACTCCTGTACCTTCTGACTTAAAAGGGCAACATCTGATCAAGAGGGTTACAAAATCTCATAGTAAAGGCAAAGGTTTATCTTAATCATGCCCATTTCAGGAGAAATAATTATCCAACACAAGCTAGACAAAAAATCTCCAAAGAGGTTGAACGCACAAAGAGTCGAGGGGTATGATTCTCTGTTGCAAGCCAACATGTACCTTGAAAAGCGTTTATCCCCACACAAAAAATTTCCAAGTAACCAGTCAACTTTATCGAGCCTGTCTTGGCGATTAAATCCAGTAGAGAGCTTGAGTGATTGGACTCTAGTTGTTGTGAGTAGTGAATCTGCAGGAGAGGAAAAGCCACCTCCAAGGACAACAGAATGTGACCAAGTAAGCGAGATATCTGACATAAGTGGAAAGAATGAAGAGCTTACAAAAAAATCTTGTTCGGACTTCAGGGCTAAGGCAACGAAGAGATACCATGTTCATAGAGCTGTACTAGGTGTAGGAAAAAGAAAAGCAGATTTTTTCGCTGAAATATTTCAAAGGCAAAGGCTAGCTCTAGAAAACAACGCCGACGAAAGGGATTTAGGCGAAACGAAAGATCTCCAATCGATCACGCATTTGGAAGTAAAGCCTTCAGCAGCTGCAGCTTTTGATACAATGCTTGATTTCATGTACGCCCCTGACAGCACTACTGTAAAAGCAACTACGGAATCTGCCGTGGCACTACGACATTTATCGATTGCCTTGGGAGCACGAGAATTATTCAATAGTGTAACCCCCTTTATTCAAAAAGATCTATCAGCTCAGACTTCCCCTATATATGTTTTTGAAGCATTTCGATATAATCATGAAAAGCTGTTGAACGTTGCTATGAAAATCTGCGCTTCTAATTTTTCAGAAATCAAATTGAGTTCGATTATTATTCTCACACCCAATTTATTTGGAAGCATTTTGAGATCACCACATCTGAAATGCCAAAGTGAAGTTTTAAGTTCTCGCGTTGCTTCATACTTTCGATGTCGACCAAAATCTATCACCGCAGAAAATCTTTTACGATTCACATCTCCCGATGTTATGCCATCAATGGCATCGGATGAAGTTTTATTTTATTTGAATATGATGGAACAGACTGGGTTGATTCTAAAAAAAGATCGCAGAAACGTTAGCTTGGTGAATTCTTCTCTGTATCAGAGATGTGTCTTAGCATCAACAGAAACATTACAAAACTTAATGGAAGAGAAGCTTTATTTGAGATCAAAAGGAAGTATCCAATCTGGAGCTCGTAATAAACAAGCAAGTGGTGAGTTAGAATTCGAGAGCCTTTCCTCGCGAATAAGATCAGATTTATTGGAAAATGCTCTCTTAGAAAAAATATCGAAGACACAAACATCTTCACCCCGAATAAAAAAAGATGAAAAGAGAAACAGTAACGCATCTGAAAAGACAAGACGCATTAGAAGAAATAAACCACTATCGCGACACACTCTTAATGATTACGAAGAAAAAATATTGATGCTGGAGGAAAAATTAGCAGCACGAGACCATACCATTGAAATGTATTCTTCTGAAATATCCAAATTTACTCGTTTGCCCAACAATTACACCCCACCTCTAAATCTATCTGATTATACATACAAACGAGATCCAATATATGATTCTTATGGTGCTTCTGTATACGGCTTAAATCCACCTACAGCAATGCCCAACACAGGGCATCAAGAATATGATGGATGGGTTTGTCGAGACCACAAACTGGGTGATGATGTGGTAAACGACAAGATTTGGCCTTTATACTACTACAAAGGGTAATACATTTTTAAATAATTATTGTATTTGTGTGAAAATAGCATGACAATTATGAAACTTACGTCAAGATAAAATTCAACTTCAATTGCATAGTTTAATGATGTTTTCAATTGTTCAACGAACACCTCAACATGTATTTGACCTTTAACACATAAGATAGCTTTACGGACACTACGCATCAAGAAAAAATTTATGGCGTTTGATGGAGAAATATAGATGTTCCCATTATTGAAAACGATTATTGTGTCTGTTCTCATAATCCTCATACGAAACAAAGGAAAGATTTATTTCATTTCACGCAAAATATAGCCACATTCGGTCAATTTATTAGTTAGTTGTTGTTTCGTTTAAGTTGTTTTGTTATTAGTTACAGAACAAACCAATAAGTTTGCTTTATCAATTAGTATACATTTCCTTATTTAATTCCATCTATATCAAATACAAGGAAAAGCTGCACTTGCGGATCGAAAAGAACGCAAAAAAGAAGTTTCACCCATACATCCATCAATAATTTCATTTAGGAGGTTACATAATCCAACCCTAGTATGTGGAACATTCGATCGAGAGACCTTCCATGATCAAACTCTTGATCTGGAGGGGAAGGTATTTTATCGTCATTCTTTTCTTCGGGTGTGGGAGTGGATGGTGGTTCTGGTAGAATGGGAGATATCTCGTTTTCTTGATCAGCATTCAATTTTGATTCTTTATCCATATCAAAATTATTGTTGTCATTTTCCGTCAAATTATCCTCTTGTTTCTCTTCAACTGGAATTTGTTTTGATCTCCGTTGAAATAATTTGCGCCTCCTGTTTTTTGATGATCTGTGATTCTTATTACCATTTTTCTCCTCCTGAATTTTTTGAGAGTTGTCTTTGTCTATACTATCAAATTCGTTTTCAGTCCTGCGAGATCTGTCTTGTTGTAACTGTATGCGTTGACTTCTACGCGCAACAAATTCCTCACTTATTAGAACTTTGATTAACCACTCCATACCCCGTGCTAATCGTTTGCATTGAGTGGCATTGCAAAAATATGATCTTAAACCAGACAATCCAAATTGAAGATTTTGATATTGATATAAAAAAACACTCGCTGCACTTAAGTACAAGATAGATGACGCAACAACTCTACCAGTCACAAGAAGAGAACCTGGAGAAAAGATACGGTTTGAAGAGTAAGCATTAATTGGGTTGTATCTAGATTGGCTTTGACGATGAGCATTTTCAGGGAAAGATGATGAAATTGGATAATCATCAGTCACCACACTTTCTTCAATGAAACGAGATAGTACCCATGCAAATTGTTCTGGAAGACGACGATGTGGAGATGATCCACCACCTACTATGGTAGTTCGAAGCGGTTTGCTTTCTCTAGGCCTTGGATAACGGTTATTTGTACTCATTGTATGTAAGCCTGTATTAATCATTTGGGCATGTGCAGAATTTTGACGGTGGTGTTGCTGGAAATGCTGCTCTTCTTGTTTGGATAAGGAGTCAAAAGCTTCCATTGCATCACCTCCATCGCAATCTGTGATTACAGTGTAGGGACAAGATACTTGGTCTGCTAAGAATTCTTCAATCGAAAAATAGTAGCGTTGCAGTTCTGGTGACAAGCTCACTTGACGCTCGTTCCATTCCTTGATGAAATTGATTGCTTCTGTTAAATCTCCACATAAGATCAATCCAGCTACACGATCAAAACTTAATGTCATGGCTGCTTCAATAGCAGCTCTAGCGTTCTTTTCACAGCCAACAATTACTGCACGTTTCCATCTTAGAGCTTCTAAAATCGCTAAGACTAATCCATCACCTTTTCGTTGAACTGGATCATCTGATGGGGTCGACAATGATGTGGAAGAGGAGCTTTCTTCATGCACTTCTTCACATGCCATAACATTGTATCCACGACTTGCAAGTACGTTTCCGGTATCCTTCCAATGATCAGCACATGGACCGAGTAAAATCAGAGGGACTGAATCTGGTTTCGTACGAGCTCGACCAAAGTAACGATATACCACAGGTCGCTGAATAGGAGTTGGAGATTTGTTTGATGAATTTATCGCATGTTCCGGAGATGAAACTTTATCCCCATCATTGACAGAAAAATCGCTTTCAATATCACTTATGCCTCGATCATCCGATAAGATTTTAATAAAAATGCCTTCGCCTTGAGGTGGCAATCCCTGTTGCGGTTCTTCCGGGGTTGCAATAGGAGAAGAAGGATACAAATTATACTCTTCTTCGAAACTACTACTTTCGTCATATTCACTTTCACCAGGATCAACAGATGTATGACCACCATCTTTTTGTTCTGATCCATTCAGACGATGTAGAATCTTTTCTTTAATTCCTAAATAGTTGAGAGTGATAGTATTGCTAGCCATAATAGTTTGCGGTGAAAAATCATTTATGTGATATTGTTCGGAATCATTCCAGCCGGAAGCAGATGATACAGGGTGCAGAATTTTCCCCCGCAACGCTTCCGATGAAGAAGATGTGGTGCCAATATTGATAGGTCGTCGGCGACGTGAATGATATCGTCCTTTTGAAACTTCTTTGAATTTGCGTCGATCGTTGGTATCATGTAATGCGATAGAAGAGGCAAAATTGTTTCCACCCCCTCTGCCAATTTGACCTACTTGTTCTACTAGATCTTCGCCTGGAAATTCAAAACTTGATCCAGTTAATAACGCATCTAGGTGATGACGTACCAGCAATGGTGTTTTGCTTCGTCTGTAAGATTGACGATTTTTGTGCTTTTTGTTCTTGGTTGAATCTTGAAAGGACTTTGATTCTACACCTATTCCTGCATATGGATGATTCACTAAAAGGCATATATATGCATAGACAAGGAGGGAGATTGGTATTGGTTTCAAAATTGCGATTTTTGGAGTCTTTTTGTTCTTTTGCACAGACTGTTGTGAAGTAGTTAAGGGGGGAGAAATCATAGTTTTTGATGCATATATTCTTTTTAACATGAGAATAGTTTCAAATTCAGAATTACTCTTTTCCAATTGAGAACCTCAACAAATGCATCCGAGAGTTATATTGTGTTTTTTTCTTCTTGAATGTTGTACGCTTCGATACAAATTATTCCTGTTGAATAAGTCTCTTAATATTTAATAAATCAAGTTCAATGTTACTTCTGGGAGATGTTACTCAGAGAAGAGAATTTGACACCTTGTGCAAGTTTATCTTGTAAGTTATGGGGAGGATATGTCACCCGTTTCGATTGATGTGTCAGATTATACGAATGGAGAAACTCCTTTAGACGTGGGTGAATCATTGTTTCGTATACTTTTGATGTAGACAAGGCATAATTCAAATTTGGATTCTTGTAATGTTTCATTGCTTCGCGCTCCTCAAGTGCTGTACAGTTATATCATACTGTAAGTACAGAATTCGTAAAATGACGTTTTTATTATGGATTGCTGAGAATTCATATATATTACATGTGGCTCGTTTTCAAAAATAATCAACAGAAAGTTTTACTGCGCATACTTTTTTGGGCAAATAATATTTAAATCCAAACGTCTAATCGAATTCGAATGAAGAGTATTTGTGTCCATATTCTCTTCCATTTATTTTTTCAGTATTTCTATATACTTTTTTAATTAGACTCAAGAATTTTTGGTTATATATTTTCCATATCGTTCTATGAGAAAGATATAAATGGAAAACTCTTTTAGCAATCGAATGACATCGTAGAGGTCTACACAGTATTATATGTTGGTACTGAATGCACTCATCTTTGATCTGCAAATTGCTTCTATTCTCGAAGCTACATACGGCAATGTCTTTTATTAGGGAGAATCGAAGACACGCGTGTCGTCTATTTTCTAATTAAATTTTTTATAAGAAAAGTGTATCGTATAAAACTTCGATCAATGATCGTTCTCCTTTTCTGTTTAGAGTTCTCAGAAAGAATCCCCTTGACACGCACAGTGATGTCATTTTCTATTTAGAGAAACGAAATTTTCATTGCTCTCAATTTCTCGACGCATATAAGACACCTTCATCATCCAATAGATTTTAAAAGCGAAATCAGAAACATAAACATAATGCTGCATAGTAGTTGGGAATTAGTAAAGTTATTATGTTTCATAGTGCGTAACAAAAAAGGAACGAGTAAGATTGAATGGTTGCGATGAACTAAAAGAATTGTAATTTTCGATGACGCATACACTCGCCCATTTCAAAGATTTTCAATCCTGTTGTCTGCTGGATTTCCAATGAAAATAAAAAGTTATTTCAAGTTCTCCTTTTTTATCGACAGGGGAAGTCAAATCACACTGCACTTTCATTCTTAGACATCATTGGGATTGAATGTATGTTAAGCAAGCAAAGACGATATTCTTTATAGCGGAATCATATCTATGTTCAGGTCTGAATTTGTAAATTGCAGCTTCAGGTTAAATGCGCCGAGTTTTCCTCAGAATTTCAAAGCATCTGGATCTATATAACATACTTTGACAAATTTATGTCTTATCACGCGCTGAAGCTAAAAGCCCCCGTGCAATGAGATTTCACTAGTTCGTCTCAAAATAATTTTATAAGAAACAAATTGTGTAGTCTTGACAGCAGTAATCAAATAGATTAATTATATTTCTCTGATCCTTGCCTCCGTAAGCATCATTATAATACGATCCATCAAATGGCGTATTTTAATATGGTTTAGAAAATGCTTTTATTTAGGACTCTATTAACTAACCAAATCAGTTGTAGAACACAGCGCTGGCGACAGCACCTCACATCATCTCAATCATCTCATTCAAATCATCCGCTAACTGAAACTGATATCACGTCGGTAAAGAATTCTGGCAGAAACTATTTTTAAAAGGTAATGGCTCACTCTTTTCTTGTAAAAATCCTATATCGAGTACCTTTTACATCTAATTATCATACCTCTTCCAAAACTTTCGAATGACATTACGAATTATAATTCTGCAGAATAGGCCATAAAGCTAATAAAATTAGAAACTGAGGAGTCATTCTACAAAAAAGCCATCCCTGCAACTTGAATATCAAACTGAGATGGATGACGTCAAGTAAGTTTTGATGGAGTATGAGAAGACATCTTACGGTTGCAAGAATAACAAATGACGGTTATGGAGATCGAGTTGAGCTGAACGTACATACCAAAGTATTATCGTGCATTCAAGAATTTTGACAATTTTATATTAATTCGTGTTTGGTTTCACAACTTAGCATATTTATTTAGTTTAACTTTTATAACACAAGTCCTTTATCTACAAACTCTAAAGTGCACATTTAGTAAACTTGATAATTACGAGCTACATTCACATATTTGTTTATTCTATTTTAATATTGAACGCAAGCATTCCTTCTTACTTTAATATCATTTCATTCAGGTTTAGTGTAATCAAATAGATTTAACTAAAATTATAAGTTATATGCAAGATTCATGATACTTTGGCATAAAGTAAATTCAATGAGTGCAAAAGGAAAAACTTCGTTCTGTATAAATTTGCTCTTTGATTACCTGATAGATGTTCTATTTACAATTATACTATAAGATTGGATAGCGTGCATATTCATTCAAGGATAAGATTTTCATACTTAGCTTTGATTTACAGAGGAATTTCTCAACAAACTTCGTTTAGTTTTCGGACTTTTTGTGATTGTTTTTGTAATGCCCTCACTATTTCTATTTTTGCATCTGACTCTAATGTATGCTCTATAGGGCATCTCCCCATTTCGTCCACCTCTAAGATTGTACTTGGAGCAACTTGGATCAAGTGGTGAAGAACATCTATGAATGCCTCATATGCTTGGGTTTCAGTTACTCCCCGTTGGATTAATTTTTCTAGGTAGACCTGGCATACGATATGAATTGGAAGCATTCCATTTTTGTCTTTTTGCCAAGCTGCATCTTGATAAGCCAAAAGTAAGGTTAAAATTGCCTTTGGGGGAGCACCGCACGCACAAGCAACATGGAGGGGAAGCATGCCTTCACCATCTTCTTCACCGGTAGATTCTGGGTGCATCTTAGTCAAAGCCATGATCACATAAGAAGGTGGGGCATACTTACACGCTAGCAATAAAGGAGACGGAGATTCAACAGAATTTTTCTGTTGTGACAGCAGCCTGGGATTACATGTGTTTTTGGTCGATAGGAATTGAAGAAGTTTCGACCAACGTTTTTCTTTGATTTGACTTGATATTAAATCATCAGAGAACATGGTGGCTAACTTTTTTTTTGAAACGAATAAATGCATTTTTGATGAGATGACTAACGATAAAATGAGTGGAGGATCTCAATAAAAGAATTTTATCCATTTTCAAATTTAAGTAGGTAGTGAATTAAGCCTTACTTGAAGCAAGATTTTATGTACATCGATAGTTTTCATAATTAATCTATCGATGCTTGAACTGTATATTGAAGTAGGAAATCATTTTGTAAAGATTATGAAAGCAGGAATTCCTCAATATATGGCCTAACTTTTCGAATGCAAACTTCAACTTATAAAGAAGACGTGTATTCACGTTAATTTTGAATTATTTGACGCATAACTTTATACGGTCATTTTACGTGATTCCAAACTCATTTCTTTGTCTTCAGGCCTTAAATTTAGCTTAACTAAGTGTACATATTTCATAGAGATTGTCCGCGTACATTAGCCTAAACATTCGTTAAACTAATATATCCGAACAAACAAACATATTTCATCATCTTTGAAAATATCGGAATGAACCCAAAATCGTGGATGACAAAGTCAACTTCAGCTTGAAGTTTTTTATAATTTTTTTTTTTTTTACGTTGATGACAGCTGCTGTTTATAATTTGAAAATATACTGTAATAATAATAATAATAATAATAATAATTTTAAGTAATGGTTAGGATTAAGTTAAGGGACTTTACGCTATAGAGTGTATGGGATACCGTAGATTATGTATGGTATATTGGCTCGGGGTGCGTAGATTTATGCTACTGCACAGTGGTTTTGTTTTTTTGGTGTAGTGATTGAACAAGTTTGTAGGCTCCTTTACGCCCCCATTTGAGAGTTCAAGTACGACGCTCAACTTCATCTAACTGCTGTTATGATAACATTGAAGTAAAAACAATCATAATATTTGATGAGCTCATTTCTGTAACTTAACCATGTCGAAAAGGGAGGATTTTCCATCATTGACGACCAAAACCTCCATTATAAATCGATCATTATCAAAAATAATAAGAAGAAGAGACTGGGCGAAATTCCGAAAGTTACTTTCATCGAAAGAAATACTCATAGCACAGTGCGACTCTTCATCTGATCCACACAATCACTTTGGTGGCATTCTTCTATTGGCTTGTAGATATGATCCTCCAACCGACATCATAGCTTTGCTGATCAACGAAAACCCATCAGCTTTATACGAAACATGTGGTGATAACAGATTCCCTCTGCACGTTGCATGTGCAAATGGAGCTTCTTCACATGTGATAAAGCAGTTGCTTGAAGCTAACAAAGAAGCCACATACCAGCGAGATAAGCATGGCATGCTTCCAATTCACATAGCATGTCGTCATGAATTTTCAGGCGCCTGGAGACCTGAGGACATTTCTTCATATGAATCGCAAGTGCAAACATTAAAGTACTTGATAAAGGCAGCCCCTGATACATTATTGGAGGTAGATGAGAATGGCAAATGCTCCATCGAGCATGCATTGGAATCAGGTACACACATTGATATTATAAGATCTTTGCAAGATATTAATCAAAAGATTCAGAGAGCCATAAGCAAATCTTAAAATCGCAATATGTTGACGTGAAGCTTCTAGAAAGGTAACTGCACTCGACAATTCATCTAAGCTACGGTGCGAAATTCTCGTTGCGATCCGAATAGGATCTACGTCAAATATGTCACATAAAGTTATATGAAGAATAACTTGACTGATTAATTCGTTTACTACAAATGATTTAAACTCAAATTATTAGCGTTACAGCCATTATAAAATTACTCGACGTGCCTGCGATAGACATGAATTGATGCATTTGATTCTGTTAGCAGCTATATTCTTTGAAACATCTTTTGCTGCTGTGATAACTAACTGCCGTATGGTACCAAGAACTTATATATAATTTATCGATATTATTCCAAATACTTGGTGCCAAAAAAATACAAAGTTCTAATTGCTGCCGGCACTTTATTTCCCCCATTTTAGGCTTTTCTTGGCAACTTTTCACAAAAAAATGCTCTAAGAAAGCTTAGTACGACATTGAATGCGAGCAGATATCAGGATTTCAATTAAAATTCATTTGTGTAACAATGCTTTACATATCTTTCAAAGTCTGGGCCCTAGCACAGTCTTCTGCCGGAGGAAACACTGTAAACCATATCAGCAAACACAACGAAACAAACATATCTTTCAAAGTTGCGCTCATAACCTATTATCCAAATATAAATCTTAATAAACACAAATAAATAGCCTTTTTAAACATTGTTTTCATCGAGTTTCTCAGGCAGCTCTATTCATCGGAATTCGTTTTGGATGTTGGATTTGACTTCTGCTGTGTACAGTACGTTCACTATTTGTAAGTTATTCTCTCAAGAAAAGCCTATTTTGATAATGCATGAATAAATGAAAATTAGCATTCTAATGTATTCTTTTATTTAGGAAATGTTTTCTTCGCTCATCCTAAATGAGTAAAAATGCTCACTTAAAAGAAAATATTATTTAGGAAAGCCCAACAAATATTTACTTCTTGGACATATGACTACATTCTTTTTTTCATTAGCCTAAAGAAGAAACAAGGCTGAAGTTTATTTTGGATGTTTTCAATAATAATCAAACAATGGTCTCTTTGTAATTTTGACGATGTTGCGACTTAAAATATTAGCTGTTGGATTATCTTACATCCAGTGACTACTAAATTATTCTTCAACTGTTGCTATTGAATGAATATTTGTTTAAGTTATGCAAAGAAACCTTTATTACTGGAATATTCATTTCTAAAATAATCGAGAATTTAAAGATGTTTACTATTGAGTTCATCATAGAAGCCAATCGTCCGTAAATGCTGCCTTACTTTTTGAACTTTTTCAGCTTTCTCTTGTAAAGCTTTCACTATGTCTATATTCATATGAGTTTCCAATGCATGTTCTATTGGGCATCTACGAGTGCAGTCTTCCTCTAATATTGTGCTTGGAGCCGCCTTCAACAAAAGATGCAAAATATACACCAATGCATCATGTATTTGCGACTTCGAATTGTTCCATATTAACGCATTTTCAGCATAGAAACGACATACCATATGAATTGGTAGCATTCCATATCTGTCTTTTTGCAATGCCGCATCTTCATTCGCTTTTAAAAGTTCTGCTATTACTTTTGGAGAGGCCCCGTAACCGCAAGCTACATGTAAAGGAAGCATATTTTCACTGTCAGCTTCAAACACGGATGTAGGATTCTCTTGTATTAAAGCTGAGACTACATTTTCTGGAGGGTTATTTTCACAGGCCAATAGTAAAGGACTTTGAGATTCAACAGTTTCGCTACAAGATGACATTTCGTTTTTTTCTGTTAATAGTTTGTTTCCCGAAATTGCTCTGTGTAGTTTTGTCCATTTTCTATCTGTAATCAGTTTTGATACACTCTGCTTTGATAGTGTATTCTTCTTTTTTATTAATGAAAAAATAGACATTTTGCTTTGTTTTGGTTTGGTCTGTGATACAGAGATTGTGAGACTCAATTGGTACGAATGTTGCTTTTATCTGAGGATAAGTTACAATTTATGTTTTCAAGGCATGTTCAATATCTTGTTGCAGTAGTTGTTGAGGTAACGTTTCATTCACGGGTATTCAAGTTCATCATCAACATTCTTACATACTACACAATTATTTAAAAGTTTTGGCCATGGTGGTCATTGTATTTAACTAATTAAAAAAAAAACTTAATGGCCGTTTTCATGTGATTCATTCGGAGTATCGAGCTCTACTGAGTTCGTCAGACAGCTCGTTCCGTAAGTAAGACTAGGATCATTGAACCTCATTAAAGTTCATTGAACAATAGAGTAGATTCAAAGTAAAGTTCAACATAAAAAATTGAAGTTATCAAAAAATCGATAATTGATATTGAACTTACTATTTTTTTATGTTTGTTTGTGGCTGTAATGTTTACGGTTTTTCCATGAACGGCAGTAGACTAAAATCTAGGGCCCGTAGGTTCACCAACTTTCAACTTTAGGCAATCTGGGGACTTCCCCCTACTGTATTACCGTAAGGTGTTTCGGGACTCCGTACCCCCTAGGCTAGCTGAAATCTGCCCGGCATTCCAGGGCTCTTCGCTCTGTGGAGGAAATCGAACAAGAGATGGTGTTGTTACATTCTCAGGAGCGGGACCGATCTTGTTAGATTTATTTAACAAACAAGTTAAGTAACATGTAAACATTATCAATTTCTACTTATGCTGTTCCTGCTATTTCTTTTTTTGTATTTGTGTGTTAACATCTGATCATAGACTCTCTATCCCCTAATTGGTTATTTTTTTGGGCACCCATGACTGCCCGGAAAAATAACACGTGACAACTAGCAAAAAACCTCAATCAGCACCAAAAGAACAACATTAATTGTAATAAAATCACAATGAACAA
>Ga0209092_10003535_pt1 | contig 13521 bp, 2 predicted proteins | sample FraStrMetagenome_FD_187446 | JGI IMG/M metagenome (GOLD analysis project Ga0209092, IMG submission 187446) | Marine eukaryotic phytoplankton communities from Arctic Ocean - Fram Strait ARC3M Metagenome (SPAdes) (version 2) | ecosystem: Environmental > Aquatic > Marine > Oceanic | place: Fram...
TGTTCCATATAGTGGAACAGGTGCTTTTGGTTCAAAAATAAATATAAAACTTCCTCATAATGGTGATTTACTTTCAAATATATATATATCATTAGAACTTCCTTTAATTGATGATCAAGACATCGACTCAAATACTTCTAAGCTTTATTACTGTAATGGTATAGGTTATAAAATCATAAAAAATATTCAACTCAAATTCAACGGTAAAATAATTGAAGAATTAAATGGTGAGATGATATCACATATATATAATTATCAATTCAATAATTACGATAAAGATACCCTTGATAAAATATTTTACTATAGTCATAAAGTGAATAACTTTGTAAATTATACAGATCCTACAAGAGTAGATGAAAATGCTTATACTAACCTTGAGAGAAGAGGACCAATTAGCATTAACATACCTATACCTTTCTTCTTTACTAAAACTTTTGATGTAAATTTACCAATTTGTGCTATGAGTAATACTGAAATTGAAATTATAGTTGAATTTGAAAAACTTGAAAATCTTATATTTAATGGTATACCTGCCGGATCAACTAATAGCTTTAATAAATTATCAATAATTAGTGAAACTATTAATTTAGATAATAGAGAAAAAAAATTATTTGTTACAAATAATTTGGACTACTTAATTGAAATTAATACAAAGATATCAGAAGAATTAATTGATGGAAATACAACAGGAACATTGACATATGATATTAATGCTAAAAATGCTACAACTATGTTATATTTCAGTTTTTTGCCTACTATAAATGAAGAACTACGTAATTATTTTAATTATTCAATAGTATACCTTAATGATTATAAGCTAATTAATAGTACTCTACCTAATTCTGAACTTGGTTTGTTTAGAGATGTATATGCTCCTAATTTATATAAATCAAATAATAACAATCTAATCAATAACATTGTTATCCAAGTTGATAATAATAAATTATATGAGAATAACGCACTAAATTTTCCATTTTTAATAAGTAATATGCCCTTTACATGTAATCTTAATAAAGTTAAATATCAATTAGGAATTTATAATTTTAATCTTGATAGGACAAAATATTTAAGTGGAAGTCTAAATTTTTCAAGATTAATTAAAAAAACTATATCATTCGAGATAGGTTCTGATTTTAAAACTTATTTAGATAATATATCAACATCATCCGCATTTTATAGTGAATTTAAATCTATTAAATTTAATTGTTATTCAAGTTATTTCAATAATTTAATTATTAAAGATGGATTAGCTGGATTAAAATATAATTAATTATAATAATATGGCTTATAGTAATCAGAGTAAAGATTCATATAATATAAATTTAACACAAATTGCGAATAATGATGCTAATAATCCTCATTTAGCAATTTCATCACAATCGCAAGACGATGATATTATCTTAAATAATGGAGAAACATTAATTTCACAATTTAACACTTCAAATCTAAAATCAACACTTATTACGGATGATATAACTATAATATCAAAAGGTGGAGAAAATGGAAATACAGATTATGGAAATAATTCTTTAAATAATAGGTTAGAATTACTAAATAATTCTGTTTCCTTAAGAAAAAATGATAACACTGATACTAATACATACGCAAAATCTTTTAAAGCAAATGAGATAACACCTGGTTCTATAAAGATTAAAAATAAAGATGGCAATGAATTAGTATGTATTGATACAAATGATAATACTAATGGAACAATAGAAATACGTGATAATGATAATTCTCTAATATTTAAAATATCTAAAAATGGAATGATATTAAATGTTCCTACCAATATAGGAGCAAATAGTTTTATAAGTTCAAATAATTTCAAATTCACCTCAAGTAGAGCTGATAAATTTAAGGTTGTTAATAGACACTATGTTGATCAGAGACATAGAATTGATTTTGAAAGCTTATACTGGAAAACTGTATCAACTCAACTTCATAGTTTATATCAAAATGAATCGTATCCTGCTAAAATTAAGGAATATATTAAGAGTAATAATGTGCCAATAAGATACGAATATGAAGTTTTAGAAGATAGTAAATTAGAATATTCTAAGGATGAAAATGGAAATCAAATAGCAACTACAATAAAGTATGAAAGACCTATTGTCAAAAAATATACCGGGTCAAGTTATATAATAGGAACTAATCTAAACTGGCGGTTTGAATTTACAAGAGCAAGAAGAAAAACACAAAGAAAAGGTATTGAAACCGAATTTGTTTTTGATAATATGGGTAATTATACATATCAAAAAGACGCAGAACAAAATTTAATAACAGACAAAATCTGTATATAAATTTTTTATTATTTTATTTAACGGAGTTTAAAATTATAAAAAATTATGTGGTTATATATAAATGAGTCACCCAAGTTTAATTGAAATAGAACCTACAACATCAGAGTTTACGCTTAAACATGTTAACCAATATGGGAATGTTGAAGAAATTATAACTATAAATCCAAACGCATTAACTGGTGATAATGGTGCTTCAAAAAGCGTTATTAATGGTCATGGGACTACACTTCAAAATTTTTTATATGAAGATGTGGATATATCAGGTGTTAATGTTACTGATTTAACAATGGATAATTTAATTGTTAGTGGTAAATTTTCATTTAATAGTTATAATGCTGGAGATACTTATATAGGTAATCCATCAGATACTGGACAAATAAAATTAAATAAATACTATCAAATAATTAGAGGGACTACTCTTGATGTGATTGAAAAAACTAGAGAATTAAGTCGAGACTTTTACATATCTCCAGATAAAGAAGTTATGATAATATCAGAAAAATTACCTGGTTGGTCAAATGACATACCTAAAGCGTACCTATTTAAATATAACACTACATTAAAAAAATATGATCTATCGTTTGAGATTACAGGAAAAATAGGATATAGATATTTACATTCTACACCTGATCCTATTATACATCTAGCAAATACTGATCAAAGTAAAAAAATATCAACGCGTGGTTTTGGTTTTAAAACTACTAATTCTACTAAAAATGTAGCATACTACAATTCATCGTGGAAATTTGAGGCTGTTAATACTAATGTGTTAGTAAATGATAAAACAAAAGATAAATATACACAATTTATTATGATACATAGTTTTGATTACTATCCTAAAGCAGATAATGGCTTAATAGAGGGAAAATTTGAAAATTTTGAGTCTGGAACCGCATATCATGGAAAAACAATATATACATACGCACCAGACAATGATGATTTACCACCAACAACTTTGACAATGTATATATTTAATGTAAATGGAATATTCACAAATATATCCGAAGCATTACAATCTACAGGAGATCACTGCACTCCTGAAGTAGATAGTTATACAAGTATTCAGAGGATATTTTTATTTAATGATAAAAAATACCAATTAGACGCTATTGATAAAGACGCAGATCCTAATAGTATACATAACTTTGTGATACAACACGAAGATAATGCTTTGAATAGCAATAATAATGGAACAGATCATTCTGTTTCTAATACTAGTGTTATATCTTCGTATTCAAATAAATTTACTGTAAGTGGTAATGCAGTTTATGGTTCGACTTCTTCTACAGATTATTCTATTTCTGATATGATATTTGGAGCAGGAGGCTATAATGGTATTAAATTAATAAGACAATCTGATAATAATTCTGATGTTATGATGCTATTAACAGGTTATTCTATATCAGGTGTGAATACATCTACAACAGTCACAGATGCGATTCCTTATATATTTTGTTACAAATTAAAATTTAATAGTTCAATGTCTAGTGCTGATACAAATTCAGGTGCCATATTTCCAAGTCACGATGTATCTTTTTTTGGAAGAACAAATATAGGTTCATCAGGATTACAGTTTCAAACTGGACAAAATGGAAATAGTAGTGGATTATTAAAAAATAATTTTATTGAACCTACACCGTTAGACAATACTTTTGAAAATAACAAAAACTTTTACTTTGAAATATCTAGTTATGATGCGTCAACCTTGGCATACAATAAACCAGTATTAGGAATAGATATCAAATATGGTGAAAATTTTATTGAAAATGACACTGAGTATTCAGATGTTTTAGTAGCAGCACATTTTAATGGTTACAGAAGAGATCAATATATTGACTCAAGTAACACTATATCGAGTATTAATACTGGATTAACAAGATCTATGTTAGTTTTTTATAAATTTCATTACTCACCTACAGTTCATGTCAGTGATAGTGAACCCAACGCTATATTAACATGGTATGTTGATAGTGGAACACCAACATCTAAAGAAAACAAAAATCAACTTGTTATAGAAGCATATGGTGAACATGACGATACCAACTTTTTAAAATATATTGACAGCACAGTAAATAATGATAATGTTATTACTGACGTAATTACAAATAGTGTTCTAATAAATAAATTTTCTATAAACAACAGAATTACACATATGGCACTTGCTATGAAAGATTTTACAATCGCAACCTCTGATAATGGTCAACAAAGTTATAAGCAAGGTAAAGTTAGTATGTTTAAACTTAAAACATTCACTAACAATGAAGATCATGAAGTTTCATATTTGAATGGTATTACACTAAGGGATAGTATTAATGCTAATGGATATTTTGATTCCTCAGTGGCGAGTAATAAATTCACAGGAATACAAAAATTACCTGATATCAAAAATGCAGATATTAAATGTGATAGACTTTCGCATGCTCATATAGGAGCTGATATTGCTTTGTTAGATAATCAAAATCGTAATGAACAGGGTGATAATGCTCAAGAAGTTTTCCTTGTAGTAGGAATTCCTGGTGAAAGAAATGTAAACCTAGATGTAAATGATAATGTAATGAATCTATATAATGGTAGTATTATGATATATGAAAAAGAACCTACCAGTGAAAATCAAGCTGGTGAATTTTTTAATGAAGTTTACACAGTTCCTTCATTATCTTTATATAAAAATGAAAATGGAGATGTTATCCCTTCTGAATTCGGAAGTAAATTTAAAGTAACTGAAGATTTATCAAAGATATATACATTTAATCATAATAGTAATATATCGGATTCTGATACATTTGCCATAAAAGAAATATCTTTTGATGAAAAAATGTCAATTAAGGGTTCTAGTGCCTATTACAACTCAAGAAATCATTTTTTCAAAAATACAGTTGAATTTGATGGAGATATAAATCAAATATCGGGATCTGCACAATTTGGTGAATTGCATGCTGATAAATTTGCGCTGGATGTTTTTGAAACCACTTTACTTTTTGTAGGAAGGGCAAAGCAAGCATTCTATGATATATTAAATAGATTTGAAATATCTGTATCCACTTCAATATTCGATTCGGGAGTAGAAGAAATTAACGAATTTCATAATTATAATTTAGCTAACAATAAACAAGCAATTTTAGAATTAACAAATCTTCATACGATTTCTAATCAACCTAAAAATTTTATCCATTTATCAAATAATGAAAAATATGCTATAACCGGAGAAGAATATGCTACAAACCCAGGTAAATATCCTACGGTTTTTATATGGAAAATGGATTTTACTAATGAAAATTCTCATAAAAAGTGTATTGTGATTGATAATGGATTGTTTAATAGTGTTGTACCACCTAATGAGCGTTTTTTTGGAACAGGAGGAATTCATCCATCAAAGAATAAGTTCAGATGGCAAGCGTTATCTGATCAAATGGATAGATATATATTCTTAGCCCTAGATTTTGATACAGATACAAGCGATTGTTCTCCTAACGAAAAAAATCAAATAGCAAGATTTTTTGTAATAAAGCTTAATGAAACATTCGATGGAATAGATCCAAGTTTTAATATTAAATATTTTAAATGTCCTATAGGTAGTGATATTAAAGGCGCACAGTATTTTAGTAGTCCGCAAGATATAAGTTATATAGGTTCAAAGATAATTGATAATCAAGCACTTCAAACATTTAGTCACGATAATCAAGTATACTTTACAGTCTCAACTGAAAAATCAGATAATTTACCTAATACAGATATAAATAAAATTTTGCCAGCAGGTTTTGTATTTTCTATAAATGAAAATAACGAAGCAGTTCGATGCGTTGATGTATTTTTACCTACTTCAGATAAAATTACCAGAATTCACGTTGCTGGATATTCATATAATAATCAAAAATACATGACATTCTTTCAATCAGGAACAAATGATGGAACTTCAGAATCAGATTCTGGAGATAATCTAGGTATTATATTCAAATTCAGAGATTTATTTATTACCAATGATGGGACAAGAAAATGGAACAGATTTAATACACCATATGAGAAGGCTATTATAACCGATTTTGATAAAGAAGGTCCTTATGCTTTATCACCATTTGATAACTTTGCTACAGATGTTAGTAATGCTAATGATGTCAATAATGTTTGGTTAAATACTGGAGGAACTACAATAGACAATAGTAATATTTTAGGTTCTGATTCTTTATATCACACATTTATATTTAAACCTAATACTTTTCCTGAAAATAGTTATAATAATAATACTTCTTTCTTACAACAAAATAATGTATTTTTTGAAGATTTATCGATTGACTATATGACAGATAATGTTCTTATTAATAAACTAGTAATTAAAGATTATAATAAACTTGCTCTCACATACACAAAAGATAAAGCTGGTTTAAGCTCCGAGCATTTATTTGTTTACAATCCACTTATAGTAGATGATACTGAAACTGAACAAGCTTTACATGAATTTGATATTACTGGAGGCTCAGGCTATCATACAACAATCGCATCAAGTTTTTCTGATAATGTATTAATAACACAGTCCAATACTAGTGATATTGTATATATGGATACAAATGATGTTCTTTCAAAAACTGTATTTTTAATGAGAGATGATTGTAATAATTATTCATTTGATGCTTATAGAGCATTAGAAAGTGGCAATAGTTTAGATGTTAAAATATCAGATGAAGTAAGTCCTAAAATCGACTTAGGTCCTCAAGGTGGTATATTTATTCCTCTAAGCGGTGGAGGGGCTACAGGTAATCTTCTCGCACATATTTGTGATTTTGACTATGACGGAACAAATGCTACTATTTTTGGAAAAACTATATCAAATAATGGAACAATGGGAAACGCCAGTGATATATTTTTCATTCCTACTGATATGAGGTATTCTTATCATGATAATACTTCTGAAGGTTATTCTGCGTCAATAACAATTCTTAATAGTATCACGACATCCCTTGGTTCCCCATATCAAAGCTTTACGCCAATAACAAATTTAGGTAGCGAACAGGTGATTACTAAAAGTGAGAATAGAACTGGCTGGAATGAGCTCTTTGATCTTTATGATACTGCTTTATCACAAAACAGTTTAATATTAGATGGATATAATGCTATTTATAATGCTGCTTTAACTGTATATACATCATCTTTCATAACATATTTTCAAAGTCTGGGTTACTCAGAGGCTGTAGCACAAGCAGCCGCAGCAGCAGCAGCCGCAGCACCATCATATAAATTAGCAGACGATATTTATCCCTATAATAATGCTAAAATTATTCATACAGACTATAATCCATCCACTAATACAAGTCAATCAAAATTTGAGAGTTTTTTGAAAACATTTTTGGATGAAAAATACAATAGACTTATTCCTAGTACTCATAATAATAATACTGATTGGATAAGTAAACGTGATTCAGCAGAACACAAAATTGAAAATTACTTTTTACCATATGTAGATCCAGATAAATATACATTAACTATAAATGTTGGAACTTGGAATATAATGTATGATACAAATGTCAATACTACAAATATAAAATTATTATCAGGAACAGTATCAGGCAATAAACTTATTATATCAAAAAGAGATTTGGCGATAGTAACAAAATTATATCAAACAAATAACTATTCTAATATCATATTTGACGTTATAAATGAAACATATAATGTTATGAAATTAGCAAAAGCTGATATGGGTATATTAGATACAAAACTTATGGTTGAAGATGGTATTGTAACTTCTAAGTCAAATTTAACTAAAATAACTGGTAAATTAAGTGTTACTGGACATACCAACATCGAGCAGACTTTAAGTGTGAAAGAAGCAACAACTCTAGAGGATACATTAAGTGTAGCCAGTCATACATCATTAAGTGGTGTCCTAAGTGTTAAAGAAGCAACAACTCTTAGGAATACACTAAGTGTAGACGGTCATACCTCATTAGACAGCACCCTAAGTGTTAAAGGAGCAACTACTCTTATGAATACTCTAGATGTAATAGGTGATACATCTGTATTTACTCTAGATTCATCTGGAGCCACATCATTAGCTACTGGTTCAGGTGCTGTAAATATTGCTAGTAGTGATGAGATGACTACAGTTAAAGGGACACTCAATGTAGATCAAGCAGTAACTCTTGATACGACTCTTAGTGTAGCTGGTCATACATCATTGACTAACACATTAAGTGTTTTAGGAGCAACAAATTTAGAGAATACATTAAGTGTTTTAGGAGCAACAAATTTAGAGAATACACTTAGTGTAGCCAGTCATACATCATTAAGTGGTATTCTAAGTGTTAAAGGAGCAACTACTCTTATGAATACTCTAGATGTAACAGGCGATACATCTGTCTCTACTCTAGATTCATCTGGAGCCACATCATTAGCTACTGGTTCAGGTGCTGTAAATATTGCTAGTAGTGGCGCTATGACTACAGTTAAAGGGACACTCAATGTAGATGAAGCAGTAACTCTTTATACGACTCTTAGTGTAGCTGGTCATACATCATTGACTAACACATTAAGTGTTTTAGGAGCAACAAATCTTGATAATACATTAAGTGTTTTAGGAGCAACAAATTTAGAGAATACACTTAGTGTAGCCAGTCATACATCATTAAGTGGTATTCTAAGTGTTAAAGGAGCAACAAATTTAGAGAATACACTTAGTGTAGCCAGTCATACCTCATTAGACAGCACCCTAAGTGTTAAAGGAGCAACAAATTTAGAGAATACACTTAGTGTAGCCAGTCATACATCATTAAGTAGTACACTAAGTGTTGCTGGAGCAACAACTCTAGAGTCTACATTAAGTGTAGACGGTCATACCTCATTAGACAGCACACTAAGTGTTGCTGGAGCAACTACTCTAGAGTCTACATTAAGTGTAGACGATCATACCTCATTAAGTAGCACACTAAGTGTAACTGGTGCTACAAATATTGAAAATACTCTTTATCTTAAACAAAATGGTTGGATAAGGGAGTCAATTGTTAATAATGACACTGACAGATATGTTTCTTCCATACCAACAAAAGGCACAGATAATGAAGGTATTCAAGTTAGAAATATCGAAGTCAATAGAAAAACCTATTTAGCTTCTAAACAGTTATCATCTACTGGAGGAACATTAGATGGAGGAACATTAGAGGGAGAAGGCAGTTCTGTGAATGGTAAATTTAATATCTTTTCTCTCCAATATAACAATGTTCAAGGTATTTGGAAAAATATCAGAATTGACGATACTAGTGATCCACCAGTTTTTAGTGAAAGTGGTAATAGAAATGCCATATTGATTGCTCAATCTGATCTTGATGAGGGAACTAGATTAATTCATAACGTTAAACAATCAACAACATCATATGGTTTTAAAATTGACAATACTAATAGTTCTGTATTGGATGTTAATGTAAGTGATATTGGATCAGCACAAAATGTTCTTATTAATGCCAATGCGTTAGAAATAGGAACAGGTATTAATAACATTGCAAATGTAATATATATATCTAATAATGTTGTAATGCATAATGAAAATATTTTATCTGATTATGAACAAAAATTTTATATTGATAGTTCTCAAGAATTTATGATAAAACTTAATGATAAATATTTGTATATTGATGAAGGTAGTGGTAGTTGGATAGGACCTAAATTAGACGCCAGTAATAGTTCAACTTTTAGATTCTTAGAACCCCACTTTAATACTCAAATGCATGACAATCGTGCGGATAATGTAGCTCTTACAGCTGTAAACAGATACGCTCTTCAAACAAGTGATAGAAATATTGATATAAATGCGGATTTGAAGGTATACGATAGATATAATGAAACTAATTATTTCACTATCTCATCGTTAAGAGAAGAGTTTGATACCGCAGCGGATGATAATGTTGAAAGAAATACATCAAGTCATCATATTAACATTAATAGAGAAGCCATTTTAGCTGATACTCTCGACTTTAAAACACACAGAGATAATGTGGCAGGTATCCAAAAGATTTATAATATTAAACTTGATTCATCTGACGAGGTTGAATTAGAAATTACAGCATTTAAGAATTCTACTAGTGGATATCTTAAACTCCAAGTTGAAAATAACGGTGGAATTGATGGCATAGTTCTAGATGATACAAGCAATGGATATCCTACTGCTGAATATATTAATAAATTAATTATTAAATCAATTAACCAATATTCTGTTGATAAATCAAAAGTTTTATGTTTTGGAGATGAAGTTGAAATTTACACTACAACTGGCGATAAATTATTTAGTTGCGAACCTCCTGCTGGAACTAACACTGGACACGATGACGAGAAAGCAATATTAGCTTTAGATACATCTTCATATTCTGTAGGTAATCCTAATTGGATAAGATCAGATAGATTTATATTATACCCTAATTCTACAAAAGACACTTTATTAGGAAAACCTATTGAAATTATAGAAAACATAACCACTAAAAGCGTAAGTGAAGAGATAATAATTAGACCTAAAATTTTGGATGAAACAAATGCTTTATCATATCATACACCTGGTTCAACATATGAATTAAATTATGATTCATTGTCGTCAACAATTACACCAATCTTATTTAGATTTGAATTTAAAAACAAGGAATCTAAGGCTAGAAATAAGGCAATCAGATTTCATAAAGATTTAAATGGTGTATCATCAGGAATGGAATTGGCTAAATCAACATTTGTGGGTGTAAATCCTAATAGTATCGACCATGAAAACATTACTGGTCTATATAAAAATTCACTTATTATTGGTAATGGTAGTGGTAACAATTCTATAAGATTAGGAGAAAGTCTAAATGTAGATAGTTTATTGATATTTAATAATAATCCTCAAAGTAATGTGAGATTCAGTAATATAGATATTGATAATGTAAATGACACTGTTTATAGTGTAAATGCTTCTCAATATAGTATTAATTCAACTTCCCTTACAATAGGAACATACGATCAGATGAATTCTGAAAATGAAGTTGGTCAAATCAAGATGAGAGTTTCTGATATACCTAATCCAATAAACAATGATATATATTCGGGAGGATTATATGAAATTGATGTTAAAAATAAAAGTAAATGGAATAAATCAGCTATGAAATTAACAGAAAGAGCGGATTTATATATTAAAGGAGGTTTACATCAATACGACAGTTATCAATTTGTAGAAATAGGTTACAATTTAGCTAAAAGAACTACAGTAAATGGAAAATTATTTGCTCATGCTTATGTTTCAGATAATGTTCTTTATGAATATAGTATTGAAGGTGTAGGCGATAAATCTTATTATGATAGTACTCGAGGAGTTTTATATCAATTAGGTAGTGAAAGTAGTGGTGATATTAATTATCAAGACATATCATCAAGTACTGACGCATTTACTACAAGTAATTTCACTAATGGTACTAAGAAAATATTATTTGGTAAAAAGGATACTGGTAATGATAAAGGTGTTCTTCATGAGATAGGTGATATTCTTGTTGATGCTAGTGTTATTAAGTATAGTGATAATGTACTTACTCCAGAATTTAGAGATAATATATTTATTATAAAGGACACAATTAGATTTATTGATAGAGGTATCGGATTAACGACCAATACTCCAATAGTATTACATAATAGTTATAAAAACAGCACTCTGCCTTACCCTTTTTATGATACAAATAACTTAGCCACTAGTAACCAAATGGCATTTAAGATAACTCCTTTATCATTAGTAAGTGGTGGAATAAATACAATAAGAACTGAAAGTTTTGCGGAACCATCAACACCAGATAGTTGGATTAATCCTACTTATTCATCGTTAGATCATGCACCTCTATACTCAGTTAATAATGGAATGGTATATGTAACATCTAATGATAAACTAGATGTAATTAATAATGTGTCTAATTTAATAGTTCCTAATCCTGATATATCTGCGTCATTTGAAACATTAACAAATAATCAAAATGTATTTAATTATGTTACTGGAGATTATGGTATATATCCTACTACTAATAACAATCTGGCGGACAATACAGGATATTTTTCGGGAGCGAGTGAGACAAGTTTTACTGGTCTAGCATCAGCATATGTTATTAATCCAGGAAGTGATTATCTTAAAAATATAGATGGTAATTATTTAGAAACAATAAGTGATTATAGCGATAAAATTTATGATAAGAACAATGTTATGGGTATTTCAAATGATATATTAAATGTAGATACCGCATTAGATAGTCATTTTACTGACGTTGATAATGCTTTTTCAGATGTTCAAGGAACTATTTTATTAACAAATAATAGTTTTGATACTGTAGCTAGCACAGGTACGGCTGATCCGCCTAACACACCACCAGATGCTAATAGAACTGATGGTATATTGGGTGGAAAAGGAGATTATAATGTAGACAGTAGTATCCCTTATATAAAGAATACAGTTGCTTCTTCAACAGCTATTCAATTAAAATCATTTAGTGGTGATACTGATGAAAATACAAACACTGTATTACGAGTTGTTTGGGATGGAAAACCTATTATTATAAAAAATGATTTAAATGTATTTTATCAAGATATACTTATAGATTTAATAGGTAATCCATATACAAGAGATGCTATCAAAAATAACATAAAAGATTATTTTTATATACCAGTTACTGTTATTCATAGTAAAAAATCAGACTTACCGGCATCAAATCCTAACTACCTCGGGGGAGATGCTGCTAACGCTAAATGTAAATTTGTTGTAGCATATGACGTTAATGGAATTTATGGCGATACACTTAATAATTTTTATAAATCAATAAATCCTGATAATATTAATAAAGATGCGGGAGATGGTGTTAGTGTAATAGATAAATTTTGGGAAAATATAGATAATCTAAATATTCTTTCTATGAATAATAAATCAAATTATCAAATAATTGATTTTAATACACCAAATAAAACTATAACTGATGAGTTTGTTATAAAAGTTAATGTAGGATATCCAGTTAAGATGATGGAAGTTATAAGAATAAGTCAAACAAGGTCAGATAATCATACTGGAGATAATAATAATTTATTATCAGATAGTAGATTTAAGTTTTAAAAAAATCAATAAAAAATTTGACACATAATTTTATTGATATTTATAATTTTAAAAAGGTTAAACATGTCAGGAAAAAAGTCTACTTCAACTCAAATTTTAGAAGAACTTACTACTTTAAAAACTATTATTGTTAATATG
>Ga0209092_10003538_pt1 | contig 13516 bp, 10 predicted proteins | sample FraStrMetagenome_FD_187446 | JGI IMG/M metagenome (GOLD analysis project Ga0209092, IMG submission 187446) | Marine eukaryotic phytoplankton communities from Arctic Ocean - Fram Strait ARC3M Metagenome (SPAdes) (version 2) | ecosystem: Environmental > Aquatic > Marine > Oceanic | place: Fram...
AAATTACACGTTGTGGCTCGATATATTTTAATTGCTTCTTCAGCAAACAGGCATTTGAATTTAAAAGATGAGCTAAAATGTATGACTAAACCTATTCTATATTACTATATTTCGGTTATTGCCCCCTTTTAAAAAGTGGGTCTTTACTTTTAACAATTTCTCTTCATTCGAAGATCAAAAGGTTAACGAGACAAGTGGGTCATGATAAACTGTTTTAATGTAAGCGTAACATAAATTATGAGCATTATCAATCTATCACTATTATACGACTTCAATTTTTCACGTACACACTATGTACATACTAGCTCCATATTAGCTTCATAACTGTGATATATCTCAAACACATAAACGCAATTAGCTGCATGTAACTGCCATATCAAAACATATGAATCATAGGCACATTCATATTCTTATCATTGCATCTATATCATAATCTGGTCACAAAATATACTTCGGATATTCACCTATAATACTCACATGTTCCAAAATTGTGATAAGCTTCTATAGCTTAGTGATATTTACAGACTTGAACCTGATCTAGGAAGTATAACACACAGAAACTTTGAAGTTGGTAGACAGATTCTTGATTCATAGAGTAGAAATGCGACAATTAAAAAGTGTGTTTCGCAAAGCATTTTTAACTTTGTGACATGGATGCGGTTTTTTACCATACTAAGGAGAGGGGTCAACAACGCACTTAGTTAAAGAGAAGTTAACATTGTTTTCTCTTGAATCGAAATCAAATACTGCCCAACGCAAGCCGTTTTGAAAGCTAATACATTCTTTTGCAGATTTGCAATTCTTCTTTCAACGAGAAACCAAATCAAAGACCAGCTTTTGAGCTTCTTCAATATACGACCTACGCAGGTCATGTTTGGGTTTCAATTGTGTTTTCTGACTAGGTTTGCTCGTAAAATCAACATCCAAGATATTATTAGAGCCCATAGTTTAACCTGATAAATGAGTGAAGCTTCCTGTATCATGGGAAAAATCATAAACTGAAAGGAACTTCCCCTAGTCATGTGTTCCTACAAAGTTTAGACATTTGACGGTGTATTTTATATCGTTTTCCAAAAGGAAATAGGGGAAACTAAGTCAAACAAACCCAGGTTTAATGGCAGGATCAGAACTTTCTCTTAATGATTTAGCAACCAGTAGTCTTTGACTGTAAGGGCCTGTACATTGGTATCCTCCACGGTTTTGTAAGCCAAATAAATCATTGAGCAGCGTGCAAACGAAGTTATGGTGAAGATAAAGAAGGTCTCCATGCTTCACCATGAACTGATTATAGGTAGGCTGGCGTTGTCATTTGGGCCTAAAAGAATGTTGGCAACTGTAGATTTGAAACACAACTGCTGGGTGCTTCGTCGGTAGGAAATTGTTGATCGAATGCTCATAAACTGATAATGGCGTATAATAGTAGAGTATGTGGATCAGTACGAAAGAATAGTTTCATGTGTTTGGAAAATATGGAAAATCCCGACCATCGTGTATGTTGCAAGTGGTCGAGGGGAGCTTTTTGTAGGCAAAAAAGATCAGAATTCAATAAAGAAAGGAAAGAAATGAAGGTTGCATGAAAAACAATAAATTAAAAGAGATAATCCAATCTTGTTGGTGAAATGAAAATATGGTAGAATAAAGTCTTATCAATTCACTTCAATATCTTCTTTAAGAAGAACTACGAAGGTGCAGATTCATCTGCTACCCTAGAAGTATAAACTACAGACCAGCTTGAATACTAATAACAAAAAAATGACATTGTTAGATAATGACAAAGAATACTTTGAATTAGAAATTTTGATTCGTTAAGGATTCGTAGTTTTTGATTGTGCCCCATGAAATATTTATCACCGGCAGCGCAACTATGCAACTGCTGGGATGAGTCAAAATAATAATAAAAAAATGATGAAATGATTGTAATAAAAATAATTTCTATATGCGGATAAGTCTAATGATTATGGATCGAATGGAATCCCAAAGAGATCTTGTATGCTGGAATCGTCATGTAAGAATGAAGCGAATGCTAGTTGATGCCTCATTATGGTTTAAAATGAACAATCATATATTAAAATCTTTTCATCCAAATGATTTATTGATGAAGCCCGAGAATTTATCGAAACACGAAAGTTCAATCATTCATTTATTCTATTATTTTCAGTACCTATTTCGTGGTTCTTCAGATCTTTCTTCATTCTAAACTATAATATGTATTTGAAAAATGTTCATTGCTTCATCAACATAAAATAAATTCATCCAAGGTTCTTTGACAAAACATAACAATGTGGTGGATCAACACGTTTGTAATAGTTTTCAATCATTTTACCCTTTGCAAATCCAAATTTCTTAGAATAAAAATCAACTGCGTCTTGATTGTTACTTTGAACATGAAGAACAACCTCATTGACATTTGCAAACTCCACGCCTTCATAATAAAAATGTCATATGAGTCAATTTTTTAATATATTTTTGGCTTCTTTATCCAAAAAGAGATTGGACTTACCTTCTTTATTGGATTCATAATAATCCAAAACGGAAGAAATGAGTTTGCTTCCAACTCCTCTTCCTCTATAAGGAGCAAGGACTCCTAGCGTCATTATATACAATCTTTTTTCATCGGGTCTGTCAAGATACAAGTACAAATAGATTTATAAAATGAGAATTTGTACTTCAATGAAATGAAATTTGATGATTGCAATAGAAATGAAAAGCTAATATCCCATTTTCATTTGTTCTCAAATTCATCTCAAAACGAATCATGGCACCATTAATCCCATACTCTTCCAATGATGAATGCACAACCTAGCATATACATCAACTCCATATTTATCCAATCCTCCTTCAATTCTTTTTACTGCACCTACCTTTCAGGACATGATTCTATTCGGGTACATACAGCTCCAATCACAAATCCATTCCAATAGGCAAATTTGCAGAGATCCTCCTTGCTTTGAGTCACCTAAAATTCACGTTTATTTTCATGTTCATACAATCAACCGTGAGGAAAAAAATGAATGGAATGGATCTCAAACGAGAACGTGCTTCCTACATACCTCTTTGTAAAAATGGTCCTTGTAGATGATTGGAAAACAACTCTCATGGAGTTTTTTCAACTAGAGAGAGTAGAAAAGAGGATACATACATATTGCATAGTGAGTATAAAACGAATCGGTGTTGGTTTTATGCCATCCAATTCCACTCGATAAACAGTGGTATCGTACCTGGCCTACATTCTGAACACTAATGGCACCAAAATCAACCTGCAATGGTTTGAGTTTGCTCTCCATGATAATTTATTTCCAACGAAACTACTCTAAGAAATCAAAGCTTGAGAAGGAAGAGAGAGAGACAGATAGAACAAAATTTCTCATTTGCTGAGGACATTTCCATGTTTGTTGGTGAGAGTATCTTAAAGGTACGTAGGGTCTATCTTGATTACTATCCAATAGCGTAGAATATTGAGAATGAAATTAATTCTTTGTTATCTACGGTAGTTTTTGATTTGGTCAGGAGTTTTTATCCGTACAAGAAAACTGTGACGTATTTTGAAAAGGATTGCAAAAATGGAATAAGCAAGGTTGAACTTGTTGATTTGCAGATTGTTGTCAACAGCGACATAGTCATCATCTTTTCTATCAATAAACTATCTCACATCATAATCCTACACCAAAACTAAATCACCATGATATTCCACCAACCGAGAAACTACATAGCATCGATTTTAATATCATTTCTTCTCACAGATCTCCAACCTATCCAATCCTTTTCCATTTCTCCTCTCCACATTCCACCAACCACAACCTCTCTTCGAATGATATCTCCCTTTTCTTCCTCTTCCTCCACAAACGACCAAAACTTTCCCCGAGACGTCAAAGAGGCAGTCTCAAAATGCCGTGAATCCGTTCAAAAAGCCCTCCAAAACAAATGTTCTCGAATGGACATTGAAATGCCCGTCGGAGCCAAATTTGGAGTAGAACCCCAATCCAAACAAAAAAACAAATCTGAAAATGGTCCTACCAAATTAAGTTATGACAATTTACAAACCTCGGATCGAGAATTAGCTCGTTTATTCGTGGAAATGTTTCAACCTGTTGGTGGGAATTCCATCTCCGTCGTGTATATGGACGGCCCATCCGCCAATCAAGCGAAAAAAATGTGGAAAAAGGATCCCAGTGCCCAATGTCAAATTCAATGCATCTCCAAATCCAAGGCAGGACCTATGGGACAAAAAAAGAAAAAGAAGGCGGTCGGATTTGCTGCGAAAATGGCAGCTGAATTGGATGATTCTGTAGGTAAACCCTTTGCCCTACCTGAAAAATGTGAAGTCGCCATCTTTGTCGCTCCAGGTGTCAAAGATTTGATTACAGTAGACCGGATAGCGAATGAGGTGGGCATGGGGACCCTTATTATTTTGTTAAATGCTCGTTTGAATTTAGTGGAAAAATATCATACAGAGGAAGCCCAAGAATTATTCGAGAATGAGTTTGAACCTGTATTTCATTTAGGAGCCGCTCCACAGGAGGCCGCCCCAGGATGTTTGCTCCATCGTGCCTACCCAAATGATTGGGCTTTGGCACGTAAACCAAAAGTAGGCCAACCAAAGATTATTGCACAGCAATCCAGTCGTTTTACAATGGAGGAATGTGTTTCTGCATATGAGAATATGGAATTAGGGGATATGGAGGGAGCAGTTGAGAATGTATTGGAAAATGTTGCTAGTTGGTTTCAATAGCATTTTATAGTTGCAATACAAAATTATAAATACTGATCGTATGCTAGGAAAATTTCTCTATGATGAGCTTGGTTTTGTTTTAATGCTCTTTTGCAATATACTTCGATAGTTTTTGTTTGGAATCATGTTGCTCCATTTATATAGGTACCATCTAAAACACTAGGATATATCGTAAGATATCATGGAAACATCAGGATGAATATCTTTCAATTCACGAAACGAATGAGCACCTACTCTCATTCTAAAAATGCATACATTTTGCTCATCGTTCATTGGAAAAGGTTCTGCTGTTTCCATTTCAGATTCGAACTCTGACGAACTAGAATTATAATCTTCTAAAAAATGTGACACTGTCAGTTCCAGAATACAAGGTAGAGCATGATGTCATGATTAACTTAGACTTGAAATTTTAGATTGATTTCCATAAATATCATCTTTGGATTTCGTTTCGTGAATTTCAATCCATTGTTATTATTTCGTGAGTTTTCTATACTACTTGCTTTCTTTGCAATCCCAATGAAGGAACAGAGGAATTTATGTGATGCTGTAACAACTAGATTTTTTTTGTTTATTTACATTATGTGCATTCACATTCTGGTTGTTTTTTTAATCGTAATATAGTTCATAATCTGAAGATACATTTCATAAAATAGAAATGCCATGAAGATAATATAATATCTCTCACTACAGCAAGCTTCCATACTTCAAGGATCAGCTGTCATTTTTATTAGGCATACATGAAAAAGTCTCTTAAATATTTAATTGTTGTGAAGCATAAACTGATAGCGAACTTTTGCTATTCCTTACATTTCAATGAAAAATATTTCGCTGCAACTACAGTGTTTGTACCACTGCTTGTCGGTTGCCTTTTACTTTAAAAAGACTTCAATTCACATGTGATTATTGCGAATGAATTTCATGTCACATGTCAAAATAAATTTGATTGCATATCATACATAAAGTAAGACGGAACTAAAAGTGTTAAGTGTACTTTTTCAATTCAGAATATTCTTCTTCACAAAAAAGGACTTATAATTTTTAGTTTTAGACTTTCTGGAAATAAGCATCAGATTCATGATGATTATAACAATAATACAGTCATTTCGCTCTTAGATTTACACAATTTAGATATACACCAATTTCTCTCGCACAAATATTTGGTACTGACACGTGTAAGGTTTGAACTACGTATGTACGTTTTTTCCTGTATTTGGTCCTCACAAGGTTTGAACTACTAATAATTTTTTTCCTAAGTGTATGCAATTTTTCCCTAAGTGTCAGGTTAGAGAATCAGATACTTAAGACAACTTTGAGAATGATTTATACATGTGTGAATAAATAATTTATTTGACACATATCCCCTGTAATAATAATATGAATGTAGGTCTTGGTTAGGATTGTAAAGAGTAGTTACACATGAAACTTTCTTGGATACTTTAACGGAGATTCCTTTCATCCCGCTACAAATTTAATGAAAGGTAGGAGTTCAAGTCTCACAAAACGATAATTATTTACAATCAGCAGTCTCATAAAAAAAGATTCTACTTTGTACGTAACATAAATTGAATTTTCTCCTTTGTCCAAATTAACGCTGTGATCAGCTCACTGTAAGAAGCCCACACCGCCCCTGGAAAGCCAAATAAGTTACTGCTGAGATGGCAATCCAACTAAATCGAAGTAGAATCTATTGGGTTCGTGTCTTGATTGTACTGGGAATATGCATTACTACGATGAACCAATTCCTTCAACAAATAAAAATAAGTAACAGATTTAAAGAGGATCCAGAAGTCAACCACGCGAAACCACTAAAGATCAATCACCACACAATTGATAATGATGCAATACTCGCAAATTTTTTGATGAAGAAAATTACAGAAAAAGACGAAAATGGATCTAAGGTGGGTGAGACGAAACAAAGAACAAGATCAACAAAGAAAGAACAAGAAAGAATGAACATAATTGTATTTTATGGGGATGATTGGAGATACGATTCTATAGGTTCCCTAAATAAATTTATAAAAACTCCATTTTTGGATGACTTAGCCAAGAAGGGTATGTTATTCACTCAAAATGCAGTTACAACGAGTATTTGCTGGATTAGCAGGGCGTGTTTTGCAACGGGGCAACACTTTGCTAGACATAAGTCTCTTAATAGAACAGATCCAGTTCCATATCACAGCTACTGGAACGAAACTTTGTTCGGTAAATTAATGGGTAATGGATATTTTACAGGTTCCGTGGGGAAATGGCAACCGGGGGAAGATATAAAAGATCACATGTTTAATTATTCGACTAATTATGAGGGTTTTCATTTTAAAAACAAGAGACACATCACTGATATGAACGTTAAGGATGCACTACATTTTCTGAAAGAAGAGTTCAATGGCGTTGATGATCCATTTGCTTTGTTTGTTAATTTTTTTGCACCTCATGCGGTAGATGATACCCCTTATCAATATTTAGCTCAGAAAGAAACAGAAATTCTCTATAAAAAAACCAAACTTCCTTTCGGACCCTCTGCAACAGAGAAATCATGGAAAAATCTTCCATATTTTTTGGATGAAAATGATCCAGGAAGAAAACGTTGGAAGAACAGATTCAGTTCAAATATCGTAGCACAAACGATGCTGAAAAAGTATTACCGTCTTATCACTGGTGTTGATCTAGCTTGTGGAAAAATTCTTCAGGAACTAGAACGACAAGATGAACTCGAAAATACATTAATTATATTTACAACGGATAATGGATATTATCTTGCTGAGCACGGACTTGCAGATAAATGGTATGCACACCAAGAGAGCATTCGTGTCCCACTCATAATTAAGGATCCTAGAATGAGTAAAGATCTCATTGGCACAAGAAATGACGCATTGACTCTAAGTATAGATATTGCACCAACGATACTAAAAGCAGCGGGGATATCAGTACCAGATCGGATGCAAGGTGACGATATGAGTAAATTATACACGGGGAATACAGCAATAGCAAATGATTCATGGAGGAAGGGATACTATTACGAGTATCCTACAATTCCAAGAATTGAATCTATAAAGGCTGTTCAAGCATTGGTTCGAAAAGATTACAAATATGTTTATTGGCCTGCATATAAATATGAGGAACTATTTGATCTGTTGTCGGATCCATATGAAGAAAACAATCTTTTTAATTCTACTGAAGAAAAGGATGTAAAAAAACTTGAGGAACTTAGGATTGAATTTCAGAAAGTGCAGGCTGAGGCCCAATAGATATCATCCATTTGGAACTTAGGCGCATCAGTGCATTCGTCTAAAAATGGAGATGTTTCGTCCAATATAAGAAAAGATTTTTTCCGATTACGTCCATTATAAGCGATACCAACCATGATTCCAATAAAAGCAACTGATATTTTAAAAAAATTTACTTCAATACAGAAACTGAGTGAATGCGAAATTGCCATAAATAAAGATTCTCTTGTGCATCACCTTAAGAGTTCAGGTGCGGTACAATGCATTGCTTTCTGTACTCCCTTTCAACAAAAACATGAGAATATAAGCTGTCTACCATATTTTTAGGTACAGTAATGAAACTAGCGCGATCAATTATCGTCACAGAACTAAAATTTGCCCGTGTATAGTTTCCCGCGATTTTTTGTCCAATTTACGTAAGATCACAGTATTCATTTCCTATGTGACAGGTAGCTACGGGAAAATTACGTGAGAAAAGAAATTCTCTAAAAACGAGCGCAATTGCCTTTCACACAACCAAAACATCTCACCATTATTATTTCTTTTTGTGTTCACTTTTCGAAATCTCCATAAATATCCCGCCAAATAGAATTGCAATGGTGAGCGCAAGACTCCTCCCTCCATCAGCACCGGTTCCAAATATTCCAAGAATTCCTATTTTTCATCATGCCAATATGAACCCCAATACCAAACAACAGTATCCGCAGTCTCAACAAGAAAGAACTTTACCTGATGAGGCGAGTGTCACGTTATCTTTTGGTGGTGTGAACTTTTGTCTCTCTCCCTCAGAAATGATGGGAAATAATCATGAAAAATCTCTTGATGGAACATCTCTATTTTCGATTTCACGAAGTGGTAAAGGAATGAAAATCCAATTAAATAATTTTTCAGGAACTCTCTTGGTTTCCTCTGCAAAAGATGTACACATCATGTCAACACAACAAGATGTACAAACACCACCTTCTACCGATAGCAACGACTTTTCTGCAAATACAAATCACAATAACACAGTTCAAGAGGAAGAGGATGAGAAATTGTTAAGAGAAAAAAGTCAAATGAGTCAACCTCAACGATCAGCTACACCCTCTCCACCAAAACCTGATCGTGATCGAGACTTGAAAGAAATGGTGAATTCGATGCCTGTTCTTCCAGTTCCTACATTCAATCCATATTTGACGATTCCAGATAGAGCAACGCCTAAGGTTAGTTTTGCGTTGCATTCAAATTGTATTCAATTATTTGTCATTCATTACTAAGGAAGACATATATGAGCCTCATCTAACAATTCGCTCTCAATATACCCAGACTTTGCATCAACGAACATTGTTTCCGGTCGTGAATTCCACCAATAATCCGGTAGTTGTCCCTCCATCAGCTTCGAAGAAAAGAGAACGAACTTCCACCAAATCAAAACGAGGAAGGAAGAAAAAATCATTGGAACCTCTACGATCTCTGCAGCAGAATACTCCAAGTCTAGGACAAACATACTTACCTACACAGGCTAGTCAGAATCTTCTTTCAGATACGATTTTGTCATCCAATTCACTCCCACCACCTCGTTCTGTGGAAAAGGCCAAGCCTAAATTACCCCTCTCCAAAAAATCTCCGAAGATCCGTGATATAGTAAAAGCATCTGTATTCTCGCAGTCGGATGATCAAGATAATGTCTCTCTTTCGACTCAGGAGTTGGTAGAGTTAGAAAAGAGTGCCAAAACGAATATTGAACAAAGATCCACAATTTTCGAAGTAGAGGAAGAACCCAACAAATCGAATCAGAGTCATACCGAAGAAACGAAAGGAAACACCGAAGACACTACCACCACCAAGGCATCCGATTTGTATGTTAGAACACCCAATATTGAAAATCCACCACCACGATGGGGTCATACATTAACCCTCATTAAGAATGACCGTCTTGTTTGTTATGGAGGTCAATCACTTGCCGCGGGAACCTTATGTGATCTGCATGTGTACAACCTCAAATCACGATCATGGTCAAAACCAATCAATTGCTCAGGTCTGCCAAGATGCTGGCATACATCCACTTACATTCCCTCTCGTCAACTCCTGATTTCCTTCGGCGGAGAGAGTATTAATCCAAAAACCGGTAGAGCTGTAACCACCGATCAAATTATGGTGTTAGATACAGACATCATGTTGTGGTATCCCCCCGTCTGCAGTGGAGTCAAACCCACGGCTCGAAGTGGCCATTCCGCATGTCTTCTTTCGTCGTCGAATACATTGGTCATCTTTGGCGGTGTCCGAAAAGGAAAATGGTTAAATACGATTTTATCTCTTGATACTAATTTATGGAAATGGTCGTCCCCCAAAATAGCCGGTAATGCACCCCGTCCTCGATCCTATCATAGTTCTACCGCCATTACCGGAAATCGCATTGTCATTTTTGGTGGAAATGATGGAGCTGCTTGTTTTCAAAATGTGTATGTGTTGGATGCAAGTTCCAATGAATGGAAATGGATCTATCCCCAAATCACGGGAGACGGTCCTTGTCCTAGGACAGGTCATGGCGCGACGTTGTTAGATGATGGAAAAAGTATTTTGATTCATGGAGGATGGGATCCCAATGATGAAGAAGAAGACGATTTGATCTTTGACGACTCCTTTATTTTGGATACCTCGGATTGGACGTGGAGGAACGGGCCGGTGGGGAACTATGGCGGTGGTGGTCCTGCCAAAGCATCGAAACGGGTTGGGTATTCCGCGGCGTTGGTGCAAAGTCCACGAGGCGGAAAAGAGATTTTAGCCTTTGGAGGAAGAACGATGGATGCGGAGTTTGGAAATGATTTCCAAGTCTTTCAGGTTGAAAAAAAGGAGGTTGGATTACATAACGGTGATTAAATTAATTAATGGTACACAGTTTTATAGTATATATCATATTCTCCAGATCGATAGGCGTTCCAATAACTAAAGAATTACAGCTTTTGTTTTTCGCAAGGACCATTGAAAGTCAATTTGTTCCAGGGCCGATATTTGATTGGGTAACAACATCTTCTGTTTCTTTTTTTTCCTCTGTTGGGACACCCATGGACCCAGTTTCTTATTTCGTTGATAGGAAAAGGCGACATTGCAATGACCATTCTCTTGATAAAAGGTTTGCAATTCGGAATATCGTTCCTGCCATAACCGTTCATTTTTACGCCGGGGAGAGGAACGGGAACACACCCATTCAAAATCCAATTGTTCCAACGCTGTCACTCGTGTGGACACCATAGTCTGAGATCGATAGAGTTGTCGTTGACGTTTGACCCATAACCCAAGTGATTTATTGGAAGGATGTCGATTGGGAACATTGGAATGTCCATGTTGATTGTAAAACTGTTGAAGTTCTTGATACCGTATCTGCCATGCATCCTCACAATTATCACTTTGATGTAACAGTCGACTCCATTCAAAATTTAATTCCTCCAAGGCTATGATTCTCTCGGTGAGTAATTTACCACTTTTTTTCCGGAGTCGTTGATTCATGACCCACACACTGAGATTTGGATTGAGAGCATACCCTTTGGGGACATTGGAATGTCCATGTTCGTTAAAATATTGCACAAGTTCTTGATATCGGTTTCGCCATTTCGTTTCCAATTTGGGAAGGGAATCGGATTGGGTTTCATCGTCATATAGTTCATCGTCATATAGTTCATCGTCATGTAGTGGATCATCGTTTGGAACTAACGTGGTTGTATTTCGAGTTGGATATCGTTTCCTTCGAGTCTTTTGCGGTTCTTGTGTTGATTCTTCGCTAGGTTGAATTTCCTGTGGTTCTATAGCATCCTTCCAAGAAGAACCGTTTCGTCCTTTGGAATGGTGTGTTTGTAAGTCATCTCTTATAGCACCAATCCTACGAAAAACATTCGTTATCTCCCCTTCTTGGCTAGTATCCTTGTTATTCAAATTCAAAAATGTGGAGAGAATTCTTTGTGCGTCCATTCGACAAGTCGGATGGGAAGACATTGTTTTTATTTTAATGAAATCAATCTCTGACAAATTCGTCGTCGTCTGTCCTTCGTTCATGGAATCGCGGATACGAGAAAGGTACCGGACTGTATCCTCATGGTGGTGGTCGAAGGGAGAATGAGGATTTTTTGGTATGCCCTTCAAAAAGGTGGAGAGAATACGTTCCACTTCGGTTTGATTCTCTGCTATTTGAGAGGATAGCTGTTGAATGACAAGTTTCGTCTTGGCTCTCATGGATGGGGGTGACAATCAAAAAAGATGTTTGAGTGATGTTATTTTATTTTGGAATTCTTTTGTGTTTATTTTATTTAGTTTGTTTTTTGACATAATATTCAATGAAGTAAGTAGGTACGGTACTATAATTCTGGTTCCATGACGTCATAATTAAATTACCTGGATGCCAGAACCATCAAAATAATGAATAGATACCCCCATATCATGACATGCTAATAGTGTGTCATTTTTTGAATGGCAGAAATTCTTTTTCCCAAACCAAACTCCTACCAAAAAAAAGAAACAATGTCGTGTCCCAAAGTCATAATCCTATGCACCGGAAGACTTCCAGAGGATCCAACAGTAAAGCTAGGACAAGAAGTAGCCAAACATCTCTTTCACAAATTTGGAGTTCCCAATGTCTCCACCCGGATCGTCCTGACAGGGGGAGATGACCGTCTATTAGAAATGATTCAAAGCGATGATCCTCCCACAATCTTTGCCATCGTCTCCACGTCGGATAAGTCAACGAATGGAATCCAAGAAAGTGTGGAAACTCATGGATCCTCACCCTTTGTCATTCTTCCATTCGACGAATCTGCGGAGAAGGGTGCGGCGACCATTGCCAAGATTTGTGGATTGGTCGATACGAACGTCCATTCCAAAGTGAAAGATTATCGAAAACGACAATCACAAGCTGCTCGTGTCTTAGATGCTTACACCCAGACACATTCTCCCTGTTACCAACATCAGATCAACTCCCGATATGATTCCGGAACCCAGATTACCGGTGAGAAAGTCGGAAACACAATCTCCGGAGCCACACGGATTTCGGGGAAAGTCAGAGATCGATATGATTTAGGAGATACTTTAGCACTTGTCACGACCGATCGACAGAGTGGGTTTGATCGGATGTTGGCACTGGTTCCTTACAAAGGTGCGGTGTTGAATTTAACATCGGCCTTTTGGTTTCAGGAGACGAAGGATATTATTGGTAATCATTTGATCAGTGTTCCTCATCCCAATGTTTCCATTGTGAAAAAATGTACTCCCTTTCCGATTGAGTTTGTCGTACGGTAAGTGTTTATTGTTGGTCGTTTGGAAATAGTGGAATGACACGGGGAATATTGCACTCATACATACATGTGACCATTTCATTTCAATATTTGCTTCTATTTAGATCCTATGTTACCGGAAGTACCTCCACCTCCATATGGAAAAACTATCAAAATGGAGTGAGGAACTACTGTGGATATGAACTACCGGTAAGAATTCTTATATTGAACCTCACTATGGTTGCTTGAATGTCTCTCCATCCTCCAAGTACGAAAAATTAAATTCTAATCTTCATGATCGTCCTTGCCAAACAATACCATTG
>Ga0209092_10003539_pt1 | contig 13514 bp, 10 predicted proteins | sample FraStrMetagenome_FD_187446 | JGI IMG/M metagenome (GOLD analysis project Ga0209092, IMG submission 187446) | Marine eukaryotic phytoplankton communities from Arctic Ocean - Fram Strait ARC3M Metagenome (SPAdes) (version 2) | ecosystem: Environmental > Aquatic > Marine > Oceanic | place: Fram...
TACTTATGTTCTATGGCCGGAATTCTTGAAAAAAAGGGGCCCTGAGGGAACAGGACGATACAAACACTGGCCAGTTTTGGTCACGCACAATATTAACGCACTTCTTGCTTGGACTGAAATAATCTTCTTAGGCAAAATTCCAATTTTAGGAAAACATATTATGTTTTCTCCAGTCATGGGATTGATTTATGTCTTTTTTTCCTCATTCATGTCAAAACGTTGGAAAGGAAAAAAGAGCAAGGAGAAGGAAGAGGATGATGTCGGCCCGCAATTTGTTTATTTTTTCCTTGACACAACTCTACCTGGATACCAAACTTCGTACTGTCTTATGGGCTTATTATCTGTCCTATTATTCTTTTATGGGATGCTTTCGATCTTGCAACAACATTTATTTCATAATGGAAATATGCAGTATTTATTTGGAGAAGGGGATATGTTGGTGGTAGGAAGAATGCTTATTTTTGGAATATTGAATTTTATGGTATGTCGTGTCAAGGACTAATTGTTTCAGATGCAAGAAAATTCATAGATTCAATACTCTACTCAAGTCATGAATTGATGCGTGTTTCGGGTATAGTAGACTAAAGTAAATATGGAAAAGGGAAAAAAATATAAATGGAGAGAAGATGATCAGGTGTTTAGTAAATTGTATACTTCGCTGTAATTTTGATTTCAACAAAAGAATCTTTCAACTGTGCCTCATCCCGACGCTTACGCGCTAAAACATTTTTTTCATCAAGAACTTTCATTGTATTCATTACTATCCAATATAATTATTTTGTGTTCCATGTTTGGAGTGATTGATTCGTCCTCAAAAGATTTTTTTTGCGAAGACGGCGCAACCAATCCTTCCAACACTGTGAACGTCTTTTCAAATCTACCTAAATCATTTTCATAACCAATTTTAAAGTTTGTTATGTTTTACAATATTTAAAAGAAAGGAAGCACAAGTTCAACTCTAACTTTAACTCCTTCCTGTTAGTCATTTCTCAACAATTAGTAACTCGCATCAAATATATTATACAGCCCCTTTTGTACCAGTTCCTAGTTGATGCCAGTGATGTATGGAGAAGTTCTACCAGATTGTGGTGATTGAAGTGTGAAATATGATCAGGTCTGCAGCACCATATTCCTATTAGACGCCTGTAAGCGACGTGATTTAAAAAAATGGAAGGATAGCCGAGCTAAAAGATTCTACCTCCTTCTTCCACGACTTCTACCCTTTTTCTCCTCTTCTTCTAACCGGAACATGGCAGATATTTCATTAACGGTTGCTTGTTTTCCCTCTACACTTTCTGTCTTCCTCAAATGTGCCATAGGACCATGTAACAACTTATTCACAATTCCTCTACTCAACCTCTCAACAGCTTCCATTTCTTTATCTGACAAGTTGGACTGACTTAATTTACGATTGCACTTTTGCAATTCCATTTCACGGAATGCATTGGCTTTTTCTTGAAGTTGGTTGATGGTTGGAATAGCAGAAAGAGATTCTCTCCACCCGATGAATGCAGCGGTTTCTTCACGAAGGAGATTTTCGGCTTCAATCATTTCCTTTTGACGCATTGCAGTGTTCTTGGCTACTACAGCCTTTAGGTCATCTACGTTGTAGGCTTTTACTTTGGGGATCTATCAATAGTTAGAAAGGAAGTGGTGAGAGAAGATTCAAGAGAATATATTCACGTTGCCTATATTCTCAAAGGTGTACTTACATTATTACAGTCTTCTCCAATGTTTCTTGGAACAGCAATGTCAACCAACATCATTGGGCGTCCTCCTGCCAATCCATTCTCTTCTAGACTTGTTTCATCGATAATTACATCAGGGACAGAAGTAGCTGTGTATACTATATCAGATCGTCCAACAACATCCCAAAGATCATCCATAAGTTTGATCTCAATTTCCACATCGGGGAACATTTCTTGTAATTCCTGTGGCCTTCCAACAGAGCGATTCACGATAGTGATTCTCTCCAATCCACGACTTGCCAAGTGAGTAATCAAAAGCCTAGTCATTTTACCAGCTCCTACAACGGCAAGACGAGCCTCACTGAAAGGAAGGTTGAGATCCTCCATACACAACATCTCACTGAGCTCTACAGCAGCACTGGAAATACTCACAGACCCTTTCGAGATGGCAGTTTCAGATCGAACACGCTTTCCTGCACTGACAGCATTGTTCAACATTCGTGATAGTACCTTTCCACCACATCCATCTTCTTCAATAGAATGAAGATGGCATTGACGAACCTGAGATAAAATTTGACCTTCTCCTACAATCAAAGAATCCAATCCTCCAGCAACACGCATAATATGCCATACAGCATCATCGCCACTCAACATGAATAAGTTTCTTCTCAAGGACGATACAGGAATTCCACTGCGTTTGCTTAGATAGTTGGTAACTTCAGCCATGGCAGAACGAGGGTCGCTTGCAGCGTAATAAACTTCGAATCGATTACATGTGGATAAAACAGCTGCTTCAGAGATCACACCATTTTCGCATATTTCATGCGAGGCAGTGTTCCAGTCATCTTCTGCAATGGCTAGTTTTTCACGGACATCTACTTCAGCGTGATGGATAGAGAGACCTACAACATGTACTTGTAGTCCCTTGGATGCTGCTTCTAGACGTTCCTGTAAATTCATTTAGTTAAATTTTGAAAATATTGTGAGACAATTTTTGTTCCTATTGCAAATGTTCCGATGCAACAAGACCACGACGTTTTTCTACTCACCGCTTTGGTCTTTTTACGGGATTTGCCATTTGCCTCCACAGGTGCGGAGTCTTCGGTAACAATTTCGCTGGAAGCTACCATATTCATAATACCTGAATTTGCAACAGGTTTGCTCAAAGATAGTTTTTGACTCAAAGGGTTCACGCTAAATCCCATGACCTCCATGGAGAGGACTGCCATGACGCATAACAATGTTTCTCTTCCGAATTTCATATTTATTTTGCTTTGATTATTCAATAGTGGATAGAATTAAAAATCTCGTATTCTAGGTGGATGGGGGATTTCCTGGATTGATGCTTTCGAAATTGACTTTTGAATCTGTTCTTTCTTAGGAGATTGATGAGAAGTTCCTCCGTTTTTGAATAGCAACTCCACTTTGTTCCTTTCTTAGAGTTATTGTTGATGATAGTTTTGCAGTGTTACCAACGAAGACCATAAAGAAGAGTGCAAGATAGTGATTGTTGAAGATGCGTGTGAGTGCGTACTAATCTACATACATACACGACTTACATACTATCAGAAAGTCAATATAAGGTTATGAAGTGTTCAACAATCCGAAAACATACACGTTGAGCGTGACCGTAAATAAAATCGGTTCGTTCTGCTCGTTTTTCAGTACCAAAATACAAATTGGATGCCTATTTATTCTACATAGTTTTGTAGTATTCAGCAATAGAAGAAAAAGATTCTACTTCTTCTTGAACTTCAAAGACAATGGACTTGTTCGTCGATCGCCAATGTGCGTCTAAAGAAATGCAACAAATAACCGTCCATTCTTAAGTGAAGAAGATTCCTACTTACATAAAAATTCCAATTCAATGAATCATTCATTTTTTCATTCTTCGAAGGAATATATTTATTCCACGAAGCTCGAAACCAGAAACAAATAAATACAAAAATTCCATTGAAAATGAAAGCCTTCTGCTGTTCGTTGGCTTTTAAGGAAAGAAGTGTTTGTATTTCAAGAAATAGAGTCTAAGTAATTCCACGATGACGTAAATAGATTGTGGAAGAATCGGAATTTGCAATCAGCAGAATCAATCGAACATAGATGGCTCCGTAAGCATTTTAATCATACACAACGAAACCAATGCTCCATACAACCTTCAATGAATTCTACTCAAATATGTACTCTTGTTTACATACGTCGGGGCAGATCAGAATATATTTAGTTGATGTGTATCTTTCCAAGTTGAACAATTCAACAATGCCATCAAGAATTTCTTTACCTACTTAAAGAATCAATCAAATAAAAAGAAATGATCCATGCTATATGAATATGAATGTGTGACCATAATAAATATATCTGGAAATATGAAGCTTGTATAGCAGGGTAACATGGCGTTCGATCTAAGAATTCTTCAAGAGGAAATGACGTCAATAGGAAGATGAGAATAAAGAGTATATTTTTTGCGACACTTCTTGAATTCATAGCATGATACGATGTTGGTTGTTGGAACAAAAGAAGAATTTGTTTTGCATCAAGATAAAGAATCTTTTTGTGACATCATCAATTTTTAGACGCGAAAAGCTTCTCCTTCATTTCACTAGCGAGAAAAAAGAATGAATTATGGAAAGTGTGTTGTAATTTCATGACTTGGAAAAGCAATCACTTTAGTATTCGTTATTCTTTGAAGTGAAGAAATCTCATTTTGGTTCCTAAGAACTTGAAATACGAATAGATAAAAATGTTCTAGTTTTCAAGCGAGAAAATTAGCTCATGTTCTCCGAACAGTTGATTCAACCAGTATCTTTTGCAATAGGTTTGTGATTGGCTACTTTCTCTCGCTAGGAACGTATGCGATTCGATTTAAAGGTTTTGTTGACTGTCAGGTACAAATGTGCTACATCATACTGCATTTATTACTGTCGAGAGTGTTGTCTTTTTGATTAATTTTAGTTTGCTTGAAAGTGAGTACTATACTGTTTCACTTAAAGGAAAACCAAGAAGCCATCGAATCAAGTAAAAGATGGCAAGTGTTTCAAAAAGGCCCTGCTTATCCTGCTCTATCCACCTTCACCACAGATTCATTCATGTGTGAGATGTATCTAATTGATCGATACAGATTTATTCATGCGCAAGGTGTGTGTAAATGATCGAATCGATGATTTACGTATGCTTTGTGTACAAACGAACATCTTGAAGTGTGGTGGATTTGTAAGTTTTCATGTTCTTAATATTTTTGACAGCATTTTATATTTTTTTCAAAAGGTTTCGTTGAATATATGATGACAATTGTGTAAATGTACAGAAGAGAACAATCATCTGCATTGGTTGCTGTCATGACATGTATATAATGTCACTACCTATCCAATTATTGAATATCTTAATTTGTCTTTCAGTGGCATCGATCTGTACGAAGTTGATTCGTGGTATATTTCATAGACCTTACTAGTATTCTATAGGAAGCATTGAAAGCTGTGACATTTTGACCCTTAAAACACAAGAACAACTCTGGTTCGGCAAGTTTTGGATTCAATATTTTCATGTAGATGTTTTTGTTTTGGATCTATAACTTTTGTGTTTTTGTAATGAAACAGGTAACATCTCATCATAGCAGGGGTTAACGAGAACATCTCTAAATATCTAGGTTCTGTGTTTTCTTTTTGTGGAAGATGCAGACTATATGAATAATGATCGATATTATTGGTATTTATGGAGTTGCGACAGAATATGATGCGATACTGAGAAAGATATTAATTATCATGACTGTAAGGAGATAGATACGTGCCGGAGGATTGATAGTCCCTGATAGCCTGTATATCACCTCTAAACCTGCTTCTTTTTTCCCATCATCCAAAAATCATTTATCTCCTCCCTCTCAAAGCCCTCATAACATGCTATGATCATTCTTATTTGGAGGCTGATTTTATGGATAACGTAGAGGAACAATACATTTACGGGAAAAGTATTTTTTCTTGTGACCAGTTTGATAATCAAACAAGAGAATAATGTTGTGGAGGAGAGTCTTTCCCAAAGGTTCTTTTGTTTGAGAAATACGTCTCCAAAATATCTTGACCTCAAATTTTGCATCAACAAATCAACTTTTAGTTGTATTGCCATTCAACCATAAGAGGAAACATCTTTATCTGTAGATAATCAACAAAGCATTATGAGATAGATGAAACAATCAGAAAGGATCAATATTTCGTACTCAAAACACTCTCTCACTCCTAAAATAATAATAATTATTTTGGAAATCATGACTATCACGATTTTATTTCTTCTCTTCGCGAAAATAACAATCTCATTTTTCGTTTGTATTATTGACTCATTGACTTCTTACAAAAAGTTACTGGATAAAAATCGAAGCCTTGAACAATTTTGTTTCCCTCAAAATAAGAATCAAAGTTTATAGTATCTAGAGAGTCATCTCGCATGTTTGGGTCATTCCAACAGAAAGTATATCAATGGTTTGGACACGCCTATCTGGATCGGTTTCTATATCTACATATTGGCCATGTTTGGAGTGTCTCATCCGCCGGGTGGCGTTATATCTTTAACCTTTTTAAAATACAAATGGAGTGAATGGGATTCTTACACGAAATTTATAATCATAATCATACAGGATAATGTCCTCATCGCTATAGCAGCAATACTAAACAATATTCATCCAGCGGAAAGTTATCCGACGTATTAGTGGTTTTTACAGAATCGAATAAGTACGTTATCGCGAAGGAATCTTCCTGGAGAGGTTCTCTCTAGTTAATATTTTTGTGTTGGACCTTTTATTGTAGTGAAACAACAAACATTACAATATTCATGTTGGTCTGTCTGATAAAATTTGTGATCAATAATATTTGAAGTATGTAACTCAATTTATCCATGAAATAATCGCATAAGCAGGTCGATTATTGCTGACATACAAAGTCCTGTTAAAGAGGAGCTTACAAATAAAAAATGGCGCAAAAATTAAACAAAATCAGTACATAAATACTTATGAATGGGTGCTAGATATCTTGGACAAATGATCATAGTGATTGTTATGGTTATAATAAATGAAAAGGCTGTTGGGTCGTAGATAAGTAAGTTTTGTTGAATGTGGAAGTAGATCATACATTTTCTCATGATTCATTATATTGTTTTAATTTTTGTATTTGACAAACGAATTCCGTGCCAATTCCAATAAAACAACAAATCTTTTCTTCGTTAGCAAAATATCGTCCATCATTTTCTTGCAAGGGGTCAATGACTCATTTATTTTTTTCTCCTTTCTCAATCATTTTTATTTGACTCGTTACAAAATCATCAGGAATGTTTCCACCTACTTCCATCACATGAACATGTGTCTGAGCAACTTTCACATACTAAATATTATTCAGCAAAGAAATTGAAAATTATTGAGAGAAAATGATATATGAATGCAAAAAAAGGCAAGAAAATGTATAGTCAAAATGAAGACAAAAATTATAATGATCTCACCTCCTCTGCTTGGTATTTTAATTTTTCTTTTTCAGTATGAGTTAAATCTCTCATTTTTCTCGCGGGGCTTCCGACCCACAGCTCTCCACTCGATATGGTGGTTCCTTCTTCAACCACAGCACCAGCCGCAACAAATGAAAAACTTTCTACTTTTGTGTGCTTTTTCAAAATAGCACCCATGCCAATAAGGCTATTAGACTCTACTGTTGATGAATGAATTTGTGCTGAATGACCTATTGTTACTTTATCTCCAATAGTACAATGATCAGTTTTGGATGTCATGATAACTCCATCCTGAACATTTGTATTGCTTCCAATATAAATTCCGCCTCCAGCTGAGGCTCCGTCTAACCCCATATTTTCCATCTCTCTATCATAAATGCTCAATTTTTTCCATTCTTCTTCATCCTGACCTATCCCTATGTTTGTATTATCTCCCCTTAATACTGCACCATACCAAATACTAGATCCAGGCCCAATACGAACACATCCAATCAATGTAGCACAAGGGGCTACAAAGGTTGTATTAGGATCCTCTATTTCGGGTGCTCCTCTTCGTATCAGCGGCATTAGAGTCCTATGACGAGATATATGACCCTTATTAAATTTATAGCTTGGGTCGCTTCCTATTCTACCCAATCCCTCTTCCGAATTGTTGGCATGAGCAATTGCTCGAAGTGCCACTCTATCTATAGCTTGTCCAGTTTCACGAAAAGCCCTACCCAAAGCATGACGTGCTCGAATCCATAGACTTGGAGGAGGCATCTTTATCTTATTAATTTGAATTTTGCTGATTGATGGGTTTTGATGTAAGCAAAATTATGGCCATCGGTTGTTAGAATGAATGAATTGGAAGATGTTTTGGATCTTAAAATAATCTAATAATGAATCTTCATTTTTTATGGTTCTCCTTTGTGCAATGAGTATATGTGAACGCATTATAGGACGTCATACCAATTTTTTTGGGGCACACGAAAGCTTTCTTTTGCCCTACCATATAATTTCACTTACGGGTACAAAGTCTGTAGTCGACCCACGGACCTTTATTAAACGGGCTAGTTTTTACCAAACCATGGGAAACTCGATGATGGAGATCCTGATCTCTATGATAAGAGGTAGTCAGCTGAGGGGCATTTTCATTGGTTCAGTTGATGTAGTAGCGATGATTGCTTTGTCTTTTAAAATGAAATAAAACATTGCATTTAATATTTAGAAAATGCTCCAAATACCAACATATGAACTGCTTAGTTTAGCTGTTACAGAACATTTATGTTTTATTATTATTAATGTAACCAGTTTATTTGAAATTTCACATTTTATTCGCAGAAGTTATACAATAATGCATGCATTCTACTCATAAGCTTCGGATCAATGTAGTGGAAAGCGATGGAATCCTTTGAACAATGGTCCAACCCCTCTTTGATATCGATAGAGTATCTGACGTACCAATCCTTGCTATGCACAATATCCTTAGGCAATCTGTAATTATAATGATGACCCGGAGCAAACGGCATGTATCTTTCTCCACCAAATTCATCTTTTGTCTCATATGGGAATACTCCTTGGTCCCTTAAACATTGTGCCACCATTACGTCTTCAGCGAAAGTCTGCATATGAACAAAGCATCTAGGGAACGCTACTGTTACAAGAAGTTTCAGCGCTGCTTTGTTCAAAGTATACCCAGAGCCGCCAGAGTTAAAAATACGGTTCATATTACCTTGCTCCGCAAATCGACGACCCAAGAACAAAGGTACTTCCGATCCTTCTGGTATCTTTTTATCCGCTGATCCTCCTTTGACTGCAAGTTTGATTTCATCGCTCTCAACATATGTACGAAGATTTTCAACAATGATGTACATATCATCTCCACCAATATGAAACCAATCGTAATCATTATAGTAGTTATCATAAACGTAAGCCCAGATGGCACGATTCTTTTGCCAAATATTTCCGTATTCCTCTGGACCTTCATGTGGAATTTCTATAGTATTTAATTCTGGGTCAGTTTTATCGGAAGCTACCATGAAGCCATCGCATCTTTGACTATCGTGATAAAACAAATTCAACTATATTTTTGAGAATTCCGTGACAGCAAAAAAACATGGAAGACAACAAGAAAAAATTATAACTTACCCCCAGGTTTCTCGAATAGTTGGTAGCTTGTGATGATTTTTCTCAATGGTATAGATAGAACAAAATATTTTTGTCTTATTGTCTTTTCCTTCTTCTGCTTTGAAAAGAGCATCCGGATTGACCATCACCTTTTTAGTCAACATTTCATTATTTCCATCATGAATTCCACATGAATCGTGTTTGTTGAATTTATATTTAGGAGGATTTATGTGCAATGTTGTTGGATCATATTTATAACCTTTCTCTCCATTTTCATCAAGAGCTTCAAAATGAGATTCTTCTTGGGAGGCATCGACGAAGGCTAGGTCAATTGGTTTAGCCGTTTTGAGGAGATTAAGCTTATCAGGAGTCAATTTACGATTGTCAAGCCGTCTATTTTTTTCCGATGTTTCAATTTTCATAATGTTTGATTTCTTTTTGGGAGTGTCCGCATCCACATTCGATGTCTTGATAGGAATGACGCGATCACTTTTCTTTCTAAAAGGGTCAGAATCTGTATGAAATTTCTTAACATACCAGGAATAAGAACGGCACCGTGTTTGTAAATCAATTGGAAAGGTTGGTGATTTCTTAGCATCCTTTACAAATTGCTTCATGCTTGTTTTTGTAGTCTCAGCATTTGCTTTTGCATCGTAGAAAACGTTTAAATACGTCTCATCCATCCATGCAGCAGCTAATCGAGAGGCAGTTTCGGTAGTGTGATCTTCATTGCTTGGGGAGGCTGTGGACGAATAAGATATTGAAGATTGTGGAAGGACGTCAATCCCATCAGCACAAAGCCACAAGTTAAGAGCGAGCTCTATGTCAGCAGCGAAGTAAGTGCTTAGAGTTTCATCTCGGGCAGGAAGACTAAGGAAGGTCGTGAGACGCATTGCTGTTAGATAACCATGCAAAGCAGGTGTGGCATAAGGTTCTCTTTCATGAGTAATAGCTTTATCATGTGACCCATCAAATGCAAAGTCAAATGATGGAACCATGTAAGTGTAGCGGTCCAGAGCTAGATCATGTTTCCCATCGTACAAATTAAAGTCAGATTTGGGATAAAACGAAACTGCATTAGCAAGACTTGTCTTGTATATTTTATGAGACAATTCGGGCAAAATAAGGGCCGCAGTAAGAGGATCTAGCCAATTCGAATCTTTAAATCTTGCATCTTGACGCATGAGCAATAAGATCAATTCTTCCTCTTTCAGTTTCAGTTGAGCCTTTTCGTGCTTTTCAGCTAATTCTCTAGCAAAAATTGCTCCAATCTGTCGACTCTTTGCAGCTCCTTGTTTCTGTTTGTTGAAAATGACATGTATTTTCTTTCCATGCATACCATTCTCATCATCAGAATCATCTCCTTCGTTTTCTGTTTGGTCTTTCTCCTCATTTCCTTTGTCATACCTCATACCGTGCCAATGAGGGGTCTCCCCCTTATCAATACTTTCAAATTTTTCAATCAATGATGTTGTTTCCAACGCTCCATCTACAACCGCAACGACAGTCAAAATACGATTCCTATCAGTATGTTCAAACACTGATTCAACTGCTTCTCTCATAGATTCCACATTTTCACCAGTCACCAACACCACGAGACGAGGAAATCTTGGTCCATATCCAGCAAGGTCTTTTCGGCTCAGCAAAGTCTGGACACGCTCCTTCATCTTTTGCAAGTTCATCTCTTTCATTTTTTGTACATCGCCTTTACTTAAACCTCCCAGGAAACTGCGTAGAATCAATGGCCAAAATAGTGCAATCATGAGCCATAATAAGCGGTTGTTAGATTCTTTCTTTGGCCTCCGAGTCTTGAGATTCGTAGTTGCTGTACCACCGATACTGCTTCTTTTATGACCAGATTTGCGTCGTAACTTTGCTTCTGTCATTTTTTTATAGGATGGTTGTACTTTCTGGGTGTTGCAGTGTGGCGAGAATCGTGCCCCGTGTTACGTCTGTTATTGTATAGTAAGTGTTAGTTATTCAATGGTTGGTTACAAGGCGCTGATCATTCATAAACCTTCGTCAAGGTTGTATTCATCGAGAAACGCTATTTGATGATCGTGCTTTGATATATTTATTGTCGTTACATTCAACGTGCATTTGATACCAATTTTGATGTAGGAAGCCTTAGAACAACAAAGTGGATTTTTATTATTTAGGAATTAAAAAGAAAAAAGAAAAAAAAGAAATAAATCGGAGCAATGCTGCATTGGATATTTCTGTGTAGTAGTCCACGCGTTACATAACCACAAAGTCATGAAGAAAACTTTCATCAAGAGCAGGAAAGCAATTTTAAGTTCCAAACCAATGAAATATGTCAATGAGTGATGATGCGCAAGGTCATACTTTGTCACATTCATCATTACTCGTATGAAACACGCAAACAGATTATTTCTGTTCAAAAATGAAATATTGTTTTCTATATGAATCTTTATATCTTCTAGGCATATTATGAAAGGAATTGTTCCATGCTACTTATTTGTTAAAGTTCACTCAATTCATCATCAATCGGATCAATGAAAATTCAGCAGAATCAAAAGACTATCCTATGTTTCTTTGATTTTATTATTGAACCTGCATTTTCATCACAGTCCAACACGTTACGTTCAAGTTATATATCTCTCCAAAGCAATATTTTTTCTTCCTTTCTTTAGACATGTTCATCTATTCTTCTCCTCCTCTTTGAGCTTCCTAAGTGTACGTGCCTTCTCAAAGAGTCCTAACCTAGTATTGTAAGAATCAAAATCCCTTGTACGGTAAGGAGGAGACATTAGTTCTTTTCGATTCAATGAATTTGCCTTGATTTCCAAAAAAGGACCGACTTGCATTATTTGTCCAGTAAGGCACAAAAAGAATGCTAGTAAAATTTCCATTACCACATCGACTGGAGGAGATGACGTTGAGGATGAAGAAGTCAAGAGCGAACGATAATGAAGACATGAATACGCTGAATGAAGGATTAGGATGACGCCGAAGAGGGTAATTATATTTGGTAATGATAATTTCATGTTAGATATGATAATGTTGTAGGAGAGGTTTGACGAGAGGATAGTGTTATAGGAGGGCTGTGAAATCAGCAGGCTCTGTTTGTCTTTTTGTGGAGGTGTGGAGAGAGTTGACTGTAGCACTTGAGTGTGGGCGTAAAAAATTGTGTTCCACAGGAATTAAAACTTATGGCATATTCTACAGCATGAATAACGTTGAAACATACGAAGAGATATATCATCTGGAACAAAACTTATTCCCCACAAAAAAATTGAAAACAAAAAGGACCGAAAAAATTCAATGGAAGAAGTCTTATACAAAAAAGTATAAGCTTTCTTTCATGAAGTATTTCCAATGAAACATGAATAAATTGTAAATAAAGTAAATGATCTTTTCTGACTTGGAAAATGATATTTCAACAATTTTACTCATTTAATGTGCAATTATTGTACAATATAGCATGCATTCTTCTCATCAATTCGGGTCCAATATAATGGAATGCGATAGAATCCTTTGAACAATGATCCAATCCTTCTTTGATTTTACCAATTGAATATTGATTATACCAGCCACGTTCATTTGGACCCGGCGGCTTATATTCATAATGTGTTCCTGGTGAAAATGGCATATATCTTTCTCCACCAAACTCATCCTTTGTTTCATACGGATATACGCCATATTCTCGAAAGCATTCTGCAACCATAACATCTTCTGCAGAAGTCTTTCTATCCACTGAACATTCTGGAAAGGCAACTGCAACTAGCAATTTCAGTGCGGCTTTGTTCAAAGTATATCCTGATCCTCCAGAATTAAAAAGATGATTCATGTTACCCTTCAAGGCAAATCTTCTACCCAAAAATAATGGTATTTCTGATCCTTCCGGTATCCCATGTTTCCTAGATCCTCCTTTTATTGCAAATTGAATCTCGTCACTCTCCAAATAATAACGCAAATTTTCTACAATCACATACATATCATCACCTCCAAAATGGAACCAATCATAATCATTGTAGTAGTTATCATAAATATAAGCCCAATTAGACCGAGTTTTTTGCCAAATATTATGATAGACTTCAGGACCTTCATGTGGTATATTTACTGTACTTAGTATTGGATTTGTCTTAGTGGATGCTGCCATAAAACCATCACATTTAGGACTGTATTGTGATGGAGAAAAGTAATATATTCATTTTATGTTGCAAAATAAGAGAAACATATAGAGTCAGAAATCAATCAAACACGAAGAGACATAGGATA
>Ga0209092_10003540_pt1 | contig 13514 bp, 15 predicted proteins | sample FraStrMetagenome_FD_187446 | JGI IMG/M metagenome (GOLD analysis project Ga0209092, IMG submission 187446) | Marine eukaryotic phytoplankton communities from Arctic Ocean - Fram Strait ARC3M Metagenome (SPAdes) (version 2) | ecosystem: Environmental > Aquatic > Marine > Oceanic | place: Fram...
CTACATCTACATCTACATCTACATCTACATCTACATCTACATCTACATCTACATCTACATCTACATCTACATCTACATCTACATCTACATCTACATCTACATCTACATCTACATCTACATCTACATGTACCTGTACTACTCTCTAGAAGACAACACGTCAATGTATGGAAAGTTATCGAGAAAACGACATCATATTTTTACCAAAAGAAGTTATCAGAAGCAAGGCTGTGTTTTTCACTTGTAGCGTCTGCATTGTCAAGAAATGACCTTATTGATTGAATTCACAGCCATCAATTACAAATGAGTTGAAAGCAAAATCTTAGTGATCCCAAGGATGACACTTCAAACTTGGGCTCCAGCACAAATAACAAAATATACACCTCTATTCATAAATTAAGGCAATAATTTTCTATATTATGAGAGATGTTTTTGGAGAAATTATCTAGAACAATGATTATTCTTGAAGTGGTCAAGTGATGCATTTAGCATTGATGTGATTGCACAAAGCATAAATGCATTTCTCTTTCCTTTCAGCTCTGTTTTCTGGTCTCCTCCAAAATCATTATCATAAACGGTAAGAGACGGTGTATCACATGAGTAAAAATTTGTATTAAATCTTCGCTTCGAAAAGAGTTCTCCTTCCAACATGTATCTCTGACAATAGTGTATGACTGCGGGGAGTGCGTGTAATTTGGAAGATACTGGGAATGTCGCAAACTCACAAACGTTGGTAGACTCGTCTTTTATTATCTCGTCAACGAACGGCCAACCTTCTCCTCCTGCACCAACATTGGAAACCATCAAGTGATCGACGCGTTGATGCGCCAATTTGAGATGCGCAGCAGCCACACAATAAGCGAACATCTTTCCAGGAGGGAGTTCAAGTGAGCAAACATTGAGAATACATGCTTCAGTAATAAATGCATCTTTCCAAACGAAATCTCTTACCTCGGCTAGTAAGTATGGGTACTGCTTATGAACTTCTGGGACAAATTCGCTCCATTTCTCTGCAATATTACGCATATCTCGAGCAGTTGCAAGGTATGGTGGACCTACAGGATAATATTTAAAGGCATTTTGTCTGGAAATCCCAACGGAGGGTGAGTCTTCTCCAGCAACTTTTGCTAAATCAATCTTTGTAGACCATTGAGCGCCAAATCCGTATGTCTGTCCAAATGGCGATCCGTGTTCTACTTTGAATTTTTCTTGTTTCCTATTTCCTACTATAACATCACGCTGGCTACTAAAGTCTCCATTTAGTTGCGTCAAGATTATCATATCCGGATCAATCAAAACCACGATATCGTTGTCATTTATATTCGTATTTGCCATCCAATGTCTTAGCCCAAATGGTTTATTAAAGAACTTGTAATCTCCCTTCACATTCCCATCCGAATCCTTCACCGACGAAAAATGAGGTGTAAAGTGTATCCTATACCGTTCACCAAAAACATTGGCAATATGCTCATCATGCCACTTTTGCGCAGCCTCCTCTTCATCTTCTCCACACCCACTCGCTATTCGAACAATAGTCCCAATATCATGTTGTTTCACCTTCAAAAATCCACATCAACACAAATAACGTCACCAAAAAAAATTTAAAATAATCACCGCATACCTGATACGCCGAAAATGCCAACAAATAACTCTGCCAATGCTGAAACGCACTGCAATCCGTACTAAATATAACATGAACCTGATCCGAACCATTCCCATTCGTCAAAGCCCCTCTCACCGAACCCCCACTATCCACACTCCCACCATGACCAAAATCCTGCAACGACTTTGGATTCCAATATTCCACAACACCAATGGCGCCTACTATCATCCCCAAAAATACGATTAATAGCAGTGGAATGTTACTCGTTTTGCCCTTACTGCCATCGTAATCGTCGCAATTGTGGTCATTGTGATTTGTATGTGGATCCGTCGACAAGGAACCATCGCTCGAGGACCGAGATTTGTATAGATTGTTGGGTCGTTTGCGTAGCATGGAAGGTTTGGTTTGTGTTTTGTTTTGTTTTGTTTTGAAATGTGGTTGTATGGCAGGTTCCTTTTTTGTCAAGTTAGTGTTTTATTTTTTTCTCGTATTTGTACGGAAACTTTTTCGTCCACGCGTCTTACCTCTTACCGCCCGGATTTTCTGAGAAAGTATTTTAGCCAATATGCGAATAGTATTATTTTAGGAAGAATGCGCTTGCTCTTTTTAGCACTGAAAAAAGTTTAAGTACCGGTAGTAAATATTTTTAGTAAATAAGACTGTGAGTGTATTCATTGGTCCAAAATTAATTCGCAGAGAAGCTAAACTTCTTAACACTCTTCGAAGTATATGTATATTCATCATCCCGTATATATGTATTCGAAAGAGAAGGCTGTCTTAAGAATGAACGTTCGGATCGTTCATCGAAGTCGAAATCTTCTTGAACGAGTAGGTCGATCTCTTCATCGTTTGATTCCGTCATTTTTTGAGATATGAAGACCATGTTTCACGGCTGTGATCACAACAAAAAGAGAACCAAAGCGCGCCCAAAAATAACGCGTTAAGAAATTTGAATTTATATTTAAATCACTTCAAAGTCAAGGCAAATTCCTTAAGTACTATATATAGTACGTAAGGGTTTACTTAAAGTCGAAGATGACGTAATCTCCGTTACAGCCAATCAAAATGGGCTAAAGTTTTCAACAGCCAATCAAAACGCGTCTCTTAAGTACTATATATAGTACTTAAACTTTCAGTGCTAAAAGAGTTAACTCAGCTGATGACAAAACTAATTACATGTACATATTCGGAGTGATCCGGTTTGGAAGTCCATTTATTTTAGAATCCCTTTTCGATCATGATACCCATCTTCTGTATCCTCATCAAAGCCTTGGGTGCGTGTTTTCGTTCAACATTCACAATAGGTGTGCTATCAGCTTTGTCGTGTTTAAAGTTTGAATCTATCCAAGCTTTCACCAGTGCCTCGGCACTAATCTCTAGATCATTAGAAGTCATTCTATGTAGCGTATTGTAGTTAAGTGTCTAGATCATAATAGCCTGCACCAGCATTAACCAATGTCTGTGTGTAGTGTTGATTTTTTTCTGACTTGTGTATTTGTCTTGCTTTGCCGGTGTTAATCTCTTCAAGTAGCTCTGGAATTGCCTGAATTAGTTCATTTACCCTGTCTTTACCACTATGATACAGCAAAACTGGACACATGATTTTCGCGTACGGCATGCCAATAAGAGTGGAAGTTAACAAATAAGTATACAGTTGAAAAAATATAATATTATCATTATCTTCGTATTGCACCGATCATCCGTATTTTCAAAGGGAAACTGAGTCACTTATCGAGTCAAATCCACCACTTCTATCGTTACTTATCAACCCTTATGCTTCAACGACTCTCGGTGTATAGGGACCACCACAGCATTATTCTGTCGATATGTGGATTTCGTTAAAGCTGTTATTTGTCCAAAAATAAAGAAAGACGGCTGTGCAATGCTGTTGTGAACAGCGAAACAAGCAACTCCTCTTGCCCAAAAACAGTACAAGCTCAATTGAATCAAAATAATATTTATTATGTCGTGGCCTAGAAAGTCAACGCTTCAACCATCAAAACCTTTTCGTCAAAGAGTTGGATGAGAGCGTATGGGTTACTTGAGATTAGTGAGTTGAGAGGAAATTGAAGAGAGATGGGTGCGAGCGTGCTTGCTCTTTACTCTTCTTCTGATTCATTCGCGCGTTCTACAGAAATGAACTCACTTGTGAGTGAAGATCTAATCGATGTATGCTGTTTATAAAGTTGAGTTTATTATAGAGTCATTTTTTCTTGTATCGTGTGAAGAAACGAGGGCAAAATAAATTTTGAGATATCAGACTTTTTTCAAAAAGAGGCAAACTGCGAAACAAACAACATTGAAATTCCTTTGCTGCTAGAAAAATATGATGAGCTCCAATGAAGCTTTCAAAATACTTCCATTTCGTTTTATTTCTACATTAAGTTACTTCCTTTCGATAGTTGTGGCACATGACGTTTCTGTAAGTACTGGTTCTTCAATAGTACATATATCTTTTCAGGACGATAATACTCATAAGCTTTCAAATATTTAACGTATACTGGCGAAAGACGAAAGACAAGAGTATAAACTCGGGGTTGATAGGTTTTGCATACTTTATATTTTTCGTTCAATTTTTTTCCATGATGTGTGGAATAACTACGCTTCGTCTTAAGCACAACGTTCTTCAAATCATTTTAAACTTTTCAGGCGGAGTGTGGACAAGTTGGTTGTTATGTAAGTGGCGTGAAATAAGACTAACAGTAGCGACCTTGAGTTTGTGAATTCTCATTTGGCATTTCATCATACTTCCAAAGCTTATCAGTGGCCTGGATCTTACTATGATAATATATTTTTGATGACAAGCTTGCCTTCCCTGCTGCTTGAATTATTGGCGTTTATCTCGCTATATGCAATCGAAAAGCCTCGTTCAGTGTTTTAGTTTCTATAGAGTTGCAGGGCGAAAACACTTACAACTTTATTCTGAGTTATATCTTTTCATATGACATATGACTACGAGTATTTTTTTTAAACTGTATGCTTTTATTTTATTAACTTCTACTCTTGTACCAGGTATTAACTTTATTATCAAAAATAACAACACTGGCACACATTTTATCCAGCGCATACCCAAAATGCAAAATCTGTATCCCACACTACACAACCCTAACCCTAACGTTTTTTCCAGGGAAACGTCATAAATAGACATATTACTATTTAACACACGAAGAACACACTCATCCCATCCATTGCCATACTTGCACGTAACTTCCTACGACAGTCAACTGAAGCCATTGCCATAATCACCCTCCCCATTTTCGAATCTCAGCACCACACACTGCACACTGCACACAGCGCCTACACAAACTTACAAACACAAATTAATAGCCGGCTGTTAACTGTTATATAACCCTTACAGTTATATGACAACACATCCTACAATTCAAATTCAAAATCCAATCAGACGCAAAATCCATGAGTTCCGAAATAATTAAAGACGAGACTGCCTCGAATGTGGCGGATGATGTAAGTTCCAAAAACTTTTTCAATTGACTGTGCGTGTGTATGTGTGTATGCTTATAGCAGCAGTTTTGTTGGGAGAGATGTTTGGATGCATGTTCCCATTTAAGTGAGCAAAATTTTCTTTTTGAGAGTGAAACTTGTTAGTAGTGGAGTATTTTGCGGAAGTTTGAAGGGATGCTAGCTTATTAGCATATTTCGTATCTTCGTACATGCATGAGGTTGGAACTTGAATCTTTTTGAAATTACGCTCATCCTTTTTGTTGTTGTTTCTTTGTGTCTTTTTCAAATTAATATGATTAGAATGAAAAGGAACCAGTGGAAGAGGTAAGGCTTTGGATATGTTACCCTATTTGATGAAGCACGTTCAGGACTTTGCATGTCGTAATGATGATGGATGGAATGGAATGGTGGAGCATTTTATCTTATCGGACATATTTTTTATTTTTTTATACTTATTTTTTATACAACAATTGTTTGAATGTATGACAGCCACCTACCAAACGTCCCCGACGAGGAAAGAAACGAACGGAAGCAGAAATAGAAGCGTCCCTTGAAGCGGAGGCTGCTCGAGAGCTTGCCGAAGCTGAGGCTGCTGCCAATGGTGAGATCGATGGTGACGGGGAAGAAAAAGAATTGGATGACGGTACAACTCCTTGGTCCAATGAAGAAATCGATCTGCTCAAGCGTACGGCCACACAGTACACGGAAGATGGTTCTGGTCCGCGTTGGGATCAAATTACACCGAACTTTCCCAATCGTACCGAGCTCGAGTGCATTACCAAGTGGCGTAACCTCCAGGGTATGCACAACACTATTGTGAAGGGTAAGGGATCTTGGACGCCTGAAGAAGATGCCATCTTAAAAGAAAAACGCGCCTTATATGGACGTAAATGGGCCAAGATAGCTAGCCATCTCCCCGGTCGTCAGGGTAAACAATGTCGAGAACGATTCGTGAATCATCTCGATCCAAACCTGAAGAAGGGAGAGTGGACAGATGATGAAGAGGCAATGCTTATTGCCTTTCATGAACAGTTTGGCAATCGTTGGGCCAATATTGCCAAGCAGCTACCGGGAAGGTCCGATAACGACGTTAAGAACCATTGGTATTCTACTATCCAGCGCAAATTTCAACAACATGGGAAGGAGAAGCTTGTCAAAGCCGCAATTCAGCAGTGCCAGATGTTACAGCAAAGAATGCAACAAAATGGTACTGCTCCTCCTGCATGGTCTTTTCCGTTTCCCAATATACCGGGGATGCCTAATATACCCGGTATGTCTGGCGCTGGAACAAGTGGAGCTACTGGAATGCCGCCGTTTATGTTTCCACCGTTTAGCATTCCTGGTATGCCAACATTGCCATTTCCATTTCCTCCCCCTCCTGGAGGATTCCCTAATCTGCCACCTGGTGCATTGCCACCATTTCCACCTGGATTCAAACCTCCTTTTCCATTTCCAGGCATTATCCCCACGTCAGACGACATCAAGAAAGAAGATGAGGAGGAAAATGAAGAGACAGGAGATGACACTGCTGACCAACAAACAGATCATGCAATCGATGTTGTCAAGACGGAAGGCGATGAAGATGTTGAAGAGTATGTTAACTCCCAAAATGTAGAAGAGGATACCGATGTACGAGTGTAAAATTTGCAAATATATTTGTAAATGTTGTAATTGTCTCAAACACGATTTGCATCATTTTCGCGATCTATACTTAATGTTTGAATAAAAATAAAAATTACCTAATCAGATGACTTGATTGATTAATCGTCTGGTTTTTGATGAGTTTAAAAAATAATTAAGATATCCAAATAGCCCCTGTGATACCATTTCATCGTGTCAGAGTGCAGGGGTCAAAACCTCGTAAGCATTTCGAGAACTATACCTATATCTATACCTATACCTATCATCTTTAAATAGATGAATCGATCTTTTCCAATTCATATTCAGGTAATTTCACAGCGAACATATCTAGAAGTCGTTTACAATACACAAAGAATTAGAAAATCTTGAAAATCTTGATGAAAAAAAGTACTGAGAATTCATAACACGCTGTCTCCAAGGATCGCTCTTTTGGAATCAAGTTAGGTAGACAATATAAGACCGTCTTACTTGGATGGGAATCGTTGGTGATACATCCACAGAGCTTTAAATCATGATGAAAACTATAAAGATGCTGGTTTTAATCACAAGGATGGATAACCTAGAGCTTGGACCTTCACCACTTTTTCCAGATGAAAAATCTTAAAAATAGAACCTTGCCAAGAAAAGACACCCAAACAGTGAAAAGTTGACCGTCTACGTAGTGTAATAAAACTGGTATCACAACTACATGAATGGGAATGAAAACCAGCACTAATATTTGTTTGTTACAGTGCATAGCAGAATAAAAAAGAAAAAAAGTGACAGATTTATTTACCTAGCTACATTTGTATCTGCATTTTTTGTCCTACAATATCCGGATCGTTCTAACGACATATGCCAACATTCTCCACATGCGAATATTGAGAAGTTCGCTTCTTACACAACCAGCAATTCTCGTTAAAAATCAGTGTAGCTAGAGAGCTCACTATGAGCCGACATATTTGACTAATACTGTAAAACATGATGGCTGCACCAGCCGACTTTCAATACCCACCCTGCACACTCTGCCATGCATCGGGAAGCGAAAAAATAACCGACCCACACTCCGGTGATGTCATTTGTAGAAATTGCGGCCTCGTTGCCAACGAACGGATCACAACAAGTGAACCGGAATGGAGGGTAAGTTAGGGTTTTTAAGTTGCTATATGAGATATTGTATGCAGCTAATAACTTACTGACGTTACAGGACTTTAACGACGACGATGATCGAGCCAAAAATAAACCGTCTTCTGCCCGTTGTGATTTAGAGTCTGCTAGACATGACGGTCGTTATTATTGTGGTAAGCCATGGGATGTGGACCCCAACGCTTCTCAAATATACGCTCAAGGTCGGTTGGCAAGAATCAGTCATAAAATTGACCATGTAATAACTCAATTTGAGGCAGAAAGTTCCAACGAGCTTGTACCGGTTCACCGCGAGTTACATTGGGATCTAACGCGTGCGCTAGAGTACCGTGATAATTCTAGCATTTTTGATGCAACTAATGCGGCCATGAGAAAATGTGTCACGTGTTGGAAAGAAATTGCCTTATTTCATGAGTTAATCACGAGATGCGCCCTTGAATTGGAATTTCACGGGGCACGTAGATGTAATACCGTCATACATGAGTGCGCTTCACTTGCCTGTCGATACGCTGATCATCGTCATGGTTTTGTGGTGCGTGGTGTAACACTAAAATCCTCTAATTTACACGAAGATCGAAAAATACTTCAAAGACACGCACTCGGTGCAGGACTTGCATATTTGATTGCTAAAAAATTCGGATATCCACGAAGATTGGACGATGTTTGTCGTGTCTTTCAACCTGAATTCAATAGTCTCAAAATTAAAAACGTGGCGCGAGCAATTGCTGAAGTTAAATTGGAATTCCCGCAATACAATTGGAATCCTATTGCCGTCAGAGAATGTGACGATGACATGGTAAGACAACCGGCGTCCACCGTTTCTTCGTCAGATACAGAGGAATCTACTGGGAATTTACCATCGAGCGATAATTTATCATCGTCTTTGAAGACAGTAGGGTTAGACCAGACATTTCGCATTCGAGAGGCTTTGTCTGAGATGGAATACACTGTGTTGAAAAGATTCAACCTATCTAAGTTCTGTTCTTTCGCTGTCATTGCCGTGGTAGACTACTACAGTAAAAGCGTTAATCGCGATTTGGTCTTCAAACCAAAACAATGGAATAATTTTTGCTGCGCGGCTGTATATTTTGTGACAAAAGCAGGTGGAAGTGTACAGGCATTAGCGCTGCAACAACACGAACAAATTTCCAATAATAACTATCATAGCATGGAGGATGTTGCTTGCTGCGAATGTTCGTCATTTTGGTCTGATCCCAGTTGTCCATCGTGGAATAATTTAAACATCGACGAGATTGTACAGCTTGGTATCGCTAGTAAGACAGGTATTGCAGAAATTTACAATCGGACAATGATTCCTTTGAAAGAAAAACTATTGTCAGCAGCTCATGCAAGTATTACGAAAGGCTGTCGATGTGGACAGTGCAAAAATCCGGCGAGACATGTCTTTTCGATTAGAGTAGGCGGCAATTTATTGAGGAGAGTAAAGGTTGTTACAAGTAATTCCAAGAAGAAGAGTAGGATAGGATAATAAAGTATAGAATCATCGAATTGTGCTGTATCAGAGCCTAGTTGTTGAAACATATGTATATGCGTTCAGATTAGAGGAATTTCACCTAATCAGGGTTACGTTCGCATATTTTATAGTTTGTCTTTCCATACTCTACAACATTCATAACAGTCCAACGTTAGAATATAAAACTCAAAATGAAATAATAAACTTTCTGCTGGGTTTATGATTGGTTTTGTAGATTGTGTTTCCAATACTCTACGACATTCGTACCCCTCCGCTAGGGGTCGCCGAAAGTTTGGAAAAAGTATTTTCGTATGCCACCCCTGCATTTCAATACACGACAACCCCCAATCTTTTCACTAACAAATAACTAGTAAAAATCAACATGTCCGACTTATCACCGACCCCAAAAAAGGCGCAAGGCCCAAAGTAATTACAACTCGCCGACATTCATCTACAATACTCACAACGGCGTGCATCTGAAGTGACGGGGAGGAAAACGGACTTGAATTGAACTACTTTTGGCCACTATTCTCACTAGTATGTTTGGCAAGGTGAGATACGTACATACGTACATTTCTGTGTGTTGAGATCAAATCATAATACAAAACTTACGGTTATGTATATATTTTGTAAACTGCCATTGCTTGCCATTCTTACGTAATGAAAAAACATGACTGAAATGAAGTGCCAGAAGGTATTGAAAGTTATAGAATTCATTGTAGAAGAACGTGAGGGTATAGATGAAATTACCGATGAATCAATACATTTTGTAATGATTGGAATATTCACTGTTGACAAGAAAAACGCAAGAGAATGAGGAGATTTTTAAATATGATAGCGAAAGTGCCAGTGTCATTCATTAGAGTAATGGTATAGTTTTGTATCTGAAAGAAGTGGATTCTATGCTTGTTTTCATTTGCCTTAAGTTCACGATTGAGGACTTTTTAGAGGAATCTTTTAAAGTTTGATTGAAAATGAAATTCATCGTTGATTCAGAAACATTTACACAATTTCAGTCATATCTATATTTTCTTGAAGAGCAGTAAAGAATTTTTCCTGGTCTCTTGCAGGATTGATGAACTCAACACTCATCATCTGCGAATAAAATGAATATTTTGTTTAGTACTATCTCGACTCTTCGGCATAAGGGTGAATATAGAACGTGCCCTTACCTTTTCTTGTCTAATAATTTGAGCTATGTGATATAAACGCAGGAATAGTTTAATTCAAGTCCGTTTTCCTTCCTGCCACTTCAGATGCACGCCGTTGTGAGTGTTGTAGATGAATGTCGGCGAGTTGTACTTACTTTGGGCCTTGCGCCTTTTTGGGGTCGGTGATAACTCGGACATGTTGATTTTTGCTAGTAATTTGTTAGGGTCGTTCCCAGCAGTTGAAAATCACATCTTTTTAACACCTTTTCAACACCTTTTCCGGGTTACTTTTCACACCTTTCACACCTTTTTCACACCTTTCACAACTTTTTTTTAAACTGTATGCTTTTATTTTATTAACTTCTACTCTTATTTTTTTTTAAAGTGAGAGATCATATTTTAGTTGTTAGGTATTACGCTAATTTTCTTCTCGCTACATTCATATGATTCTTTATGTCTTATACCTTTTAACACCTTTTTAACACCTTTTTAACACCTTTTTAACACCTTTTTAACACCTTTTTACTACGTAGAATTCTACGAAGATCTCGCAACACTACAACATTACTACGGATCACAAAAGGAAAGGAGCTTACGCAATATTCAAGAAAAGGTTCAAAGTTGCGCTAGGTTGTATGGCGATAAGGACTCAGACTGAACTAATAATACGTCGGGTACAATTTATAAGAAGAACAAAAGAAGCTACAACTCAGGCAGCATGCGCTGGAAATAGCAGAGGGTACCATTCGGAATATGGGAACTCATGATTCAATAACAGGGAAAACGATGACGCATATTATATGTTTCGATCATATAACAACTGCTACTACTCCTCTTCCGAACCTGTAACTGATGAAGACGATGAGTTATAACTACAAAGTATAACACTACAACACTACAACACTACAACACTACAACACTACAACACTACAACACTACAACACTACAACACTACAACACTACAACACTACAATGTCAGGCGAGAAAAAACGTTTAGAAGAGGCGAGTTGGAATATAGAGGAGGTTGTACTATCGCCAGATGGGAAGACCATCGAATCCATTTCGGGTGATATGGAATTGACAAGAAACAAGAAAATACCATAGTGGAGGCAGATGATCTCTTTTCTGATGATGATAGCTTTTTCTCACTCACGTCAGTTGAAAATAGTAAGCTTCAAGATATTAGAAGGGGTTGGAATAATAGAGGCATGGCACTGGGAACTTATGAAACCATTATAATTGATGCTGAAAGCGACCTGAATTTGCAAGAAAAAAATTCAACACCTACACAACAACACACCATATAATACAATAAACCTAACCGTTTTTCAAAAGAAAATATACCACACAACCGTATTACACTCATCTACTACATGGTAACGTGATCTAAGCAATTGGAGTAAAATACGGATAATTCCCCTGTAATTGACTAATACCGGGGTTTTCGTAGTCCAGATCTAGATGATGATGCCGACAGCTATGGGACACAAGATAGTGGAGAGTTTCGAATATGAAAAGGGGCTTCTTGATGATATGAGAGATGATTTTAGCAGGAGAGCCGGGGTTATTGGTGACGGATATAGCGATACTGATAGTACTGATTTGGTGTATGGGTTGATGAATCACTCAAATATTCCGATGGTGGGCTGTTACGCTATTTCTCACCTACTCCTTTATATTATAACCTATAGATATACAAACGAATCACTTACACTTTGTTGTGTACATAGAATGATATTTTTGAGCTTCTTAGAAAAAAATCTAAAATTCCTCCTCGCGACATTGCGCAAATATTGCTCAACTTTGTCAAAATATGGTTTTTTTCAAAACTTTATATCTCACGATAAAAACAGGCTATCACTTATTTGACACTTTCCCAACAAAGATAAAGCGTGTTAATTTTACTTGTTATTGATTAGTTAAAATATTGGCGATAAAATTGCACTTATCGGGTGGCGGGTTATCATGTATTAAAATGCAGGGGGGAGTATAGAAACAAACTTTTCCGAACTTTGAACTCCCTCCTAGCGGAGGGGTGCGACATTCGTAACAATCACATGAAACATAAGTCCTTCGTCAAAAGGAAAGACATAAAACGTTCAGCTGGGTTTATGATCGTTGAAAGAAATTGTTGGAAAAATAGGAATTTAGAAGTCGTAGCTAAAACACCAAAGCTGACTTACTCGGAAGCGGTAAGAGTATCGAGAGCCGTACATTCACAGAATGAATTGACGAGCGAAGGACAGACTCCCGATGGAGAAGCACTAGAGCGATGCAGACCACATGCTCCTGTTTCTATAAACTAGCTAAGCTATTACATATTGAATACCAAGTATCTACCTTCCCAACACTAATTCATTCATAGTCCTAGCTCACATCGGATTGTAACGTGATATCCAAGGGAAGGTATTTCTAACGTTGTTTCTTTTTAAGATCTTTATGAACGAGCAAGACCTCACCAAAAAAATACAAGCATTCCAAATTCAGCAAAATGAGATCGTACGATAGCTTTCCAACCTACCTCTCATCACAAACAAGTAAGAAACTAAGCTGCAAGGGTGAGTAATATTCAGGAAGCGGCGACAAATCAAGGGCCCCATGGCACTGCAACGAAAAATTGTACCAGCAACGACAACTACCTCAACAACAACATCTTAGGCAGGAATAGGACCAGAAGTAGTCGAAAGTTCGGGCGCAGAAACGAGAGAAGCGGAAACCAAAACAATCAGACCAGCAGCCAATTTGTACCTAAACTAAGCACAGTCGAAAGTCTCGGTACATTGAAAGAAAGTAAGCGACAGGGCTTTAACAAATTCCATAAATCAATACATCACCACTTGATGACCACATATAAGAACTCCAAAGATATGTCCAAATGAATACTCGAATTCATTGAACCGGTCGCTGAGATTGAAAAGAAATGAAGACCCTGTCCGTTGGAAATAACGTTGAGAAGACGGACAATGACGTCAAGGATGACGTCATAACAAATGGATCGCAGGCAAAGAGGATCGCCAAGGAAAAGAGTTACACGTATGCAGGGGCAGTGAAGAAGCACAAC
>Ga0209092_10003543_pt1 | contig 13507 bp, 10 predicted proteins | sample FraStrMetagenome_FD_187446 | JGI IMG/M metagenome (GOLD analysis project Ga0209092, IMG submission 187446) | Marine eukaryotic phytoplankton communities from Arctic Ocean - Fram Strait ARC3M Metagenome (SPAdes) (version 2) | ecosystem: Environmental > Aquatic > Marine > Oceanic | place: Fram...
AATCAGGAGCTTTGTGACTCCAGTACATTTTTACAGGTTTTCATCCACGAACGGAAATAGGACTTTCCTATAGCATCCATACGACAAAATATACATAGATACCAAAAAACAAACTTCTTTCGACAAGAACCACAACACAGCAGCAATCCAAACAAGAACACCATTGACATCATCCATCACCAAACCAATCGTCCCTCAACGAAATGCCTCCGCCAAACCTAAATTCCAAAGATTATTACGAAATTCTAGGATGTGACAGATCCGCCAATGAAAGTACCTTGAAAAAAGCATATCGAAAACTAGCCGTGAAGTGGCATCCTGATAAAAACCCTGACAATGCGGAAGCTACCGAAAAATTTCAAAAAATTAGTGAAGCCTATGCTACATTGTCAGACGCTCCAAAACGAAAATTATATGATCAATATGGGATCGATGGAGCGAATGCGGCGGATCAGATGCCAGAGGGGATGAATGGTTTTCCAGGGGGTGGATTTGGAGGTTTTCCGGGGGGTGCAGGTGGAGTGCAACATATGAGCCCTGAGGATGCTCAAAAGATGTTTTCCTCTTTTTTCGGTGGTTCTGATCCCTTTGCTAGTTTTGGTATGGGAGGAGGTAGTGCTGGAGGAGGAATGCCTGGAATGAATTTTAATATGAATGGTGGAGGTATGAATATGGGTGGAATGGATCCTATTTCCATGATGTTTCAAGGAATGCAGGGAGGTGGTGGTATGGGGGGCATGCCAGGTATGAGTATGAATATGGGTGGAATGCCAGGTATGAATATGGGTGGTATGGGTGGTATGCCAAATATGAGACAACAACAACAACCTCGGCGATATGATACTATACCTCCTGGCACAGTGGTATCCCTCAAAGGTCTTGTGAATGCATCGGATCGAAATGGCGATAAAGGACGAATTAGGCAATTTAACCCATCAACATCTCGCTACGCCATTGATTTAGAAGAAGAAGGCCAGACGATAAGTGTCAAAGCCAACAATTTATTACAACATACAAAAGTCAAGATTCAGAATTTGCAAAGTCAACCAGAATTAAATGGAAAATACGGAACGATTATGGCATGGAATGATTCCAAGCAACGGTACAATTTATTTATGGGGAGGGTTGTGAGTCTCCGACCTTCGAATGTGATATTGGAACCAGGGACTGTTGCCAAAATAGAAGGAATCACAGCAAGACCAGAATTGAATGGAAGATGGGGAACAGTTGTGAAATGGATACCGGATACGAACAAATATGATTTACAATTGTCAGCTCAACAAATAATCCGAGTTAGGACTGAAAATGTTAGAGTTTAATCAATTTTTAATCGTAGGTCGACGCAAACGTTAAATGAAAAAGAAAGCTATAAAATTTTATTTATCGGTTTTTACATGATGCAATGACTCTGCATTTGTTGAATGATTCAAAAAAATATTTCATATCATCACAAAATTATAGAAAGCAATAGTATTACAACACCATTCTTATTCCATCTAGTTTCATGAGACACATAAAATTATGTATACAAGATGTAGGGGGTGCTTCACCGACGTTGGCGTCAGTTTGGTTCCTAACTGCCAAGAAACACATATGTCAAAATAGTAAAACTAGAACTTTGGAGTAAAGAATAAGAATATTCATCTTCCTCTCGCAAAAAAGTGACTTTTTACCCCACATGTCAGGAGTCTTCAGAGCCACACCAAAGCTATCAAGATTCCAACGTTTGACGTCATCGGAACGCTTTTCTTTTTTCCCATGATACGTTCCTCACGGTGGATGTAATGTACGTAGATTATATAGAGTTGGGGCACATGTTTCTCTGCTGGTGAGAAACAAATTCTTGGAAGTTGTAATCTTTGCCCTATTAATTATGACTACTACCAACATCCCTACGATTCTTTACATACGATCTTTTTCATTGAAAATGTTGATGGATATGATGGCTGTTTTTATCTCTCGTCTATCTTTCACATCCACGAAAGCGCCCAAATTCATAGGAATATAATCTATACACATAGATATATCCTCTTTTGCACACATACCTTACACGTACGCATAACATGATGGTTAGTGATCTTACATTGAAGTACGTACGAAAAATATGACGTCTTTTCCATTCGTTGGTAATTCAACTTGAATTGAAAATAAACCACGAAGTAGAATGACAATAATAGTCTACGAAGGCAAATCCATTCCAATATATATTTTCATGCAAATACATCTCACTATATGAAACATCCGGATTTCACTCCTCTCCATAAGAAATAAATTTAGCGTATACCAAAAAAATTGTGAGAAGAAAGTTGTAAAACATCTTCCTACTTTCTTGGGCATAAATTATTCATTGGGGTCATGATCAGTAAGACATTGATCCTATCGGCCCTTTCGGCCTTGGCTGTGAATCATGCAGCAGCTTTCACTCCTCTATCTTTCCAATCGTCAACACGATATGGTGGACTTAGTAGCACTTTGAGTATGTCGGAAACAAAAGTAGATCTTTCCATCCCTTATGATGCTGCTGCTAGATTGGAATATGATAGGTGGCGTGAAAGCTTTGGAAAAGGAGACTTTAAATCAGATAAGTATGAAGCCTTCAAAGCCAACTATGAAATGATCACTGTGGCGAATGTAATTTCCTCCAAAGAAGCCAGAGAATCTGGAGCGGATGCCAAAAAATACAACCTTAATCAATATGCCGATATGACAGAAGCAGAATACATCGCCATGACTACTGGAGAACCAATTCCTGAACCGGAACCAGAACCTGAACCAGAACCGGAACCTGAACCAGAACCAGAACCCGCAGCTGTTGCCGAACCAGAACCTGTTGTGGAAGCCCAGCCTGATAAAGGCACGGTCGATCTCATGAATGAAGCTCTCAAGGCCGCTGTGAGTCAAAGTGAAGCAAGTGATGCCCTAGATGAGGCAAGTGCTGCCCTTGCAGAAGAAGAGCAGGTAAGATTTATTTTTTTGTTCATTCACATTTTGAGTTTTCAGTATTTGGAAAACAAGGTTCTCTCCCTTCTGAGAACCTGAACAATGTCTCTCAAAATGGAAATAACTTTATCTTTGTATCCATGATCAACTACCCCCAAAAAACCAAAACTCTCATGTCTATTTTCTGTTTTGCCGAATCTAACAAATCATTCATGTCGCAGAAACTAGTAGAAGCTCTTGGTCTAGAAAGTGTAGAAGAATTAGAAGTAGCACTTGATGCAATGGATGGAATTGCGGAAGATGGAGGAGAATTAGATCCTACTAACATCTCACGTGAAGCAAGAGTACGATCTGCCTACATGGAATGGTGCAAAGAATTTGGAAAGGAGGCAGATGAAGCCCGTTTCGCTGTTTTCTCGGAGAACTATATCGTTATGGAAAAATTTGCAAATGAAAATGAACGTGAAATGATTCTAAATCAATATGCTGACTGTACTGAGGAAGAATTTGTTGCCATGGCATCTAAAAAAGAACCAGAGCCTGAACCTGAACCGGAACCCGTAGCTGTTGCAGAACCGGAACCGGAACCTGAACCTGAGGTAGTCGCTGAAGCCGAACCAGAACCTGAACCTGAGCCAGAAGTGGTTGCCGAAATTGAAACTGAACCAGAACCAGAACCAGAGGTTGCTGAGCCTGAGCCAGAACCCGTAGCTGTTGTCGAACCTGATCCAGTTCCTGCTCCAGTCACACCCCCTCCTTCTAAACCTGCACCTTCCTCTATGTTTGGAAACATTTTCGGTGGATTTACTAACACTCGATCGGAAAGATTTGATGAACGAAAGGAAACCATGGCAAAAGCTAACGCTGACAAAATGAAGCTATACGAAGAAATTAGAGCTAAAGAGGCTGTCGAAAGACAAGCAGAATTTGAAGCAAGGAAACTTGCTATCGAAGAAGAAAAGGCCGAAAGAGCTAAAGCAGCTGCAGAGGAAGCCAAAGAAATTGAAAAAGAAAAGAAGGCAAGACAGACTGCTCAAGACAAGGCCGCCGTAAAAGCTGCTGCCGATGCTGAAGCTGAAGCTATTGCTCAGGTATGCAATCAATATTCAATACGTTTATGTATAAATTTCAATTATTGACCCTTTGTTTTCATGCATGCAATGTATAGGCCAAAGCTATCGCTGACAAAGAAGCTGCGCAAGTTGCTAAACGTCGTGCTGATGACGAAAAAGCTGCTGAAATTGAACGTCTAAGAGCACAAGAAAAATTTGAAAAGCAAAAAGCCGCTGACGCCGCAAGAGTAACATCTTACAAACCATCCGCTAAAAAGTTGGCTTTTGAAAAAGAGAAAAAAGGTAAGACGATTTTGAATGCTCCTGAATCTCCTTTTTTCATCAAAAGTCTCAACTTTTCAACTATTCTTTCTTTTAGAACGTGAGGCTGCGAGGGCTAAGGCAAGAGCACAAGCTCAAGCCGAAGCAAAGAAGGCTGTTGAGGCTGAGAGAAAACTAGCCCAACAAAAGCTTCTAGAAGGTAATGAAAGATGAGACTCCATTTCTATTGAATGTAATATTTTGTACTAATACTGAACGTATATTTATTTCCATACAGCCAAAAAGGTAGCTGCTGCTAAGAAAGTTGCTGAAGGTAGGTTCAATGAGAAAAGAATAAAGTATTCACGATTTTTATTTAATGTTGTCGCTCATCTCATTGTTGTTCAACCTTTAATTATGACTTTAGCTAAGCTTGCTGCTGAAAAAGCAAGAGCCGAAGCTGCAGCGAACAAAAAACGTGAGTATCATATTGAATATATTATTCCTTTGAATTTGAAAGGGGCCAACGTGTCACTAATTGAAAAACGATTTTTTTCTATACAGCTTTTTTCCAATTCAATAAGGCACCTGCGAAAGAAGTATCAAAGAAAACAGAATCTACCAAACCTGCATTTTCTTTCTTTGGTTCATCTTCAACAACACCTAAACCCGCACCTGTAGTCAAAAAGGTTGCTCCTAAACCCGCACCCGTAGCTAAAAAAGTCGCTCCTAAACCAGCTCCTGTTGCAAAGAAAGAGCCTGTCAAGAAGGCTGAACCCTTTTCTTTCTTCGGATCCCCCACAAAGAAGGCTTCACCAGCAAATCCTACACCATCTGTAGCCAAAAAAGTTGCACCAAAACCAGCAGGCAAAAAAGCTGAACCTTTCTCATTCTTTGGCTCATCTACAAAGAAGGCTGCACCAGCAAAGCCCGCTCCACCAGTAGCCAAAAAAGCAGCACCAAAACCAGTAGTCAAGAAAGTAGCACCAAAGTCAGTGGTTAAAAAAGAACCTGTCAAAAAAGCTGAACCTTTCTCATTCTTTGGCTCATCTACAAAGAAGGCTGTACCAGCAAAGCCCGCTCCTACTGTAGCCAAAAAAGTAGCACCAAAGTCAGTGGTTAAAAAAGCTCCTGCTAAAAAAGCTGAACCTTTCTCTTTCTTCGGTGCACCCGCAAAGAAAGCTACCCCACCACCTCCTCCTGCTCCAGAAAAAAAGGCAGCTAAACCAATGTTCTCTTTTGGTGCTAAACCAAAGAAAACCGTACCCCCTCCTGCTCCTGCGCCTGTTGCGAAAAAGGAACCATTTTCTTTCTTTGGAAGTAAATCAGCAAATAAAGTCACACCCACCCCACCTTCAAAAGCTAGCTCCACAGCAACTGCCAAAAGAACCAGTTTTGGAACTAAGGCTATTGCTCCTCCCAAAGTAAAGAAAGTCTCATCAGCTACACCAAAGAAGAGTCTCTTCGGTGGCGCAGCATCAGCTAAACCAGCAGCTCCTAAAAAGGATAACATTCCTGTATTAAGTAGGTTTACGCAAAATCCTGATGGTTCACTAGAGGGTCGTATATCCAATTCCAAAGATTACAGAAACGGTACTAAAATTGTAACTTCTCCTGTGCGAAAAGGTGCACAAGCCGGTCAAGTTGTTAAAACCAGTTCTGGAAGTCAATATCGCCTCCAGTAGATCAAACTAGGAAATTAATTTGCACTTTTTTGACCACCAAATTTGGCGAAGTCGTATATAAAATAAGAAAGTATAATGAAGCTCACAGAATAAAAGATAACGAACAACTTAAAATTTGTAACAAAACACTGAATATTTTGGAATATTTCAATTCATTTTCAGGGAAGGCCCCAGTCATCATGCAACTCAGGTGAACGAGATATAATACGTATTACATTGTTTTTTGTACCCCAAGCAACGAATTTCAGTAGCTTTTGTTTCTCCCAGGAGTATTTCCAACACATTGCTACTGTAGATATTGTCCCTGCGAGACAATTTTCTTCCTGAAGTATCCTGTACATTTCTTTTTCCTCGAGGTTTTCTTCATCTTTCTTTTCTGGTTCATCCAATGTTATAGCAACTTTATTAGGCGTATCGACAATAGTATTCGATGAAAATGTATTAGAGGCAGTATCAATGTTTTTTTGTAGTACTTTTTGAGTCTGCTTTTTAATTGATCTGGACTTATTTTCATCCTTGCAAATATTTGGCTTAGAATCTTTTAAACGATCAACAGCATAATATTGTTCCGCTTTTTCACTAAACAAATGTGCAATGGAAGCGCATGGAGCAGTTGAGATGATATAGTCTCTTCGCTCTACCAAAATTTTATGAACACGGAGCCAAACAACCATTGAAAACAAATATTGCTCCATTTGTTGCTTAAACAGGGTACTTGGCGTCAGCGAAGCCATTAATGGTTGCGATGACAATTTTGCTGGTGATTTTGAAGTAATAAATGGTGCAGCATTTGATGAATTCAGACTCATAAATTTGTTTTCATGCGTAATATCAGAACTAATTATACCTGCAGAACGAGAACCGACACCAATTCCCATAGTAGAACCTAATCCATTTTTATCACTTTTGATACAGCTATCATTAGAAACATCAAAGTTTTCGACGCTATTAACATCAATACCAATTTCATTCCCATTATTTGCCTCCATATCCATTACTCTGTCTACATAATGTTTCAATGGTTTTAATTCAACTGGAATTTCCAAAAAAGCCTTGCTTGTTCTATTCTTTTTTGATGTTTTGGCTTGATTTTTGTCTTGCGGAGAAATATCCATGTTTTCAAAGTACAAGTCATCTTCCATTGATGAAGTAGTTGAAGATGATGATGAATGTGGAAGCGAATCCTCGGAAGACATGCTTCTATCAAAATTTGCTATATCAAAGGATGAAGACGACATCAAAATTGTCAAAATTTGACCCAGTGACAATGTCATGGAAGATGTTGAAACAAACGCACTGACAACTACGAATAATGGAGGCAACGGCACAGTATTTCGAAATAAAAACTTTTGGTTTGTGCCAAATTTTTGTGCAAAAGGTAAAGACAGGAATGAGATACGTTGTTGTACATTAGCTTGGCAGATAAATGTAGTTGAGGAATGCAACCCATGAGTTCTGATGCATATGGTATTTTGTTGAGAAGATGACAATTGCGAATGAGATAAATTTGACGGATTTGTTTCTCTATGATGGAGCAGGAGGGATGATGCAAGTTCTAAGGATTGAGTAAGTGGAATACCGGCCATGCGGCTAAGTTCAGCTATTGATTTTTGGGGATGCGCAATTGAGAGAGACATAAGGAGGAGCTTGGATCGTTTAGGGGAAGGAAAGGTACAGTGATTGTAATTATAGTTATGATTGAAATTGTCGGGGATATTTTGAAGTATTTGAGGCAATTGAAGTTGATCTTGAGTATTAGAGAACAAAAGAGTATGATATGGTCTTACAAGGTAAGGATAAGAAGATGAATTTGGGTTTGATGATACAAATTCTCTCATCGTTGGAATAGGAAGAGCTATATGCGCATTGATATATACAATTGGGTGGTTTGATTTTGATGAAGCTACTGAAGACGGTAAAGACGAATATATGATTGAATCATCCGAAAGAGCTAAAATATGATATACTTGTGCTAACTCTCGTGCTAAATTTCCTTTCGAATACGGGGAAGAATGATTAACTGAAGCAAGCATCCGTTCCAAAATATTTTGCTCATGTTCAATGGTAATTTCGTGTTTTTGCTGAGTATTATCATGATTATAAGTAGAGCTGTTTGTGGAAGACGGATTATTGAAGCTTATGTTGACATTCTTATGGAAACTTAAATTGAGACTTTCATTTATTGAAGGATTTCGACTATGACTTAAGCTCAAGTTTCCATGAGTACTGCTATCTGCTGATAAACTGATTCCAGTACTTCCATTTGTTACATTAACAGTATTAACTGTCATCCCTGAAAGAGCCATTACAGATAAAATTGATTGCCTCTCCTCTTCCATGATGGAAAGAAGCATTGTGCTTTGTTTCGAAACGTATTGACATCTATACTCTTCTCGTTGAAGGACTTTGCAAAGTCTATGCAGTAAGTTATGAATTTTTTTAGTTTGATGGTCCTCATACAAATTGTTTTCTGTTTTCTTTTCGTTGTTGTTCATATTTTGCTCTTTGTTTTTAATTTTTGTTATTTGTGTAGTTGCTTGTTTCGAAATTTGTGCATTTGTGGGCGAAAATGCTACAATTACACTAAAAAGAACCAGTTTCGATTCAGTCTCTTTAGATTGAGACGACAAAGAGGCTGCTCTATAGCAAAACATTGTTTTTCCAACACTTAAAGTCATGGGTCTGTCACATAATGGAGGTTTGGGTCTGAACAATTTCTCCATTGTACGTTGAGGTAGAGAAAAAAATAAATTTGGAACTTTCTTCGTATTCCTATCAAAGTTTGGATTAGATCGACTCCTTTTTGTGTGCTGTTTTATTCCTGATGTTTCACCGAACCCACCACTTTTGATTCCTATAGGACTTGTATCAAAAGGATTTTGGCATTGAAACGCATCAGTCCCAGGGTAGCGAAAAACTAGCTTGGCACCTTGGCCCGCTTCTTCCACCACCAGTGCTATACCTCGAACCTCATGACCATCTTCCATTGAAAAACTTGCTTTGTTCAGTCAAGGTGATGCTTAGCAAAACGGAGCACAAGATGTATATTAAAATGAGCTACAGGAAAAAATTACTTTCTAAGATTAAAACACAGTTTTTGAACCCGCGCGGGCCCAGGGTATCTACCCTTTTGAGGATAATAGATTATATAATATAAAGTAGAAGTCAATTGCAAATTTTATTTCAATTCATATTTTAGGCAGCAGAATATATTTGCTTCGTGTCACACTCGAAGTATTTGAAGCGTGAAGTGAATAGTATAGAGAAAAAAGTTTAGAATTATCAACAATCAACCACATAAAAAGGAAGTGAACTGATGCATTATGTGCAAAGCAAAATATTGAAATAGACAATATGTCAATTGTAGAGCCACATAAAAAAACTCCGAGCAAAACAAGCGCGAAAGATATATGCCATGTCAATTCCTTCTATTTCCATCTAGTAACAACCAGTACAACATGTGCATGATATTTCTGGTTCCGTACCTAAACAGTCTGTCGTCATTGATAACATCCGGAGCTCACAAATTTTTTCGTTCACTTCACCAGTTAACATATTTTCATGAAGCTGCAATTTATTGAGATTATCGAATCTACCAAGAGTGAATGGTATCGTACCACTAATCATGTTATTTGATAATATGAGCTCTTTTAATTCAGAGGGCGATCCAATAAAACCCGGAATGGTTCCGGTTAAATGATTGTTTTTCATGTGAAGAATATCCAAGTTTGATAGCATTCCAAACTCTTTAGGAATTGTTCCAGAAAGTATATTGTTCGATAGCTTTAAGATTTTTAAAAACTCGAGATTGCCCAAGGATGATGGGACTGATCCGTTCAGCTTATTTTCTTCCAAATTAAGTAATTCGAAGAATTGGCACATACCCAATTCGGCTGGTATTGTGCCTGTCAATTTGTTTTTGTTTAATGAAAGTATATGCAATAGCTTCAACTCTGAAAAACTTGATGGAATAGTTCCACTTAATTGATTTCCCCTCAGAGACAAATGACCTAAACTTCTAAGGGAGCCAAGAGAAGATGGTATTGTCCCACTCAGCCTGTTTACTCGCACAAGAAGTCTAGTAAGGCTTGGGCAATTTCCGATTTCTTCTGGAATTGTCCCTGATAAGTTATTTTCGTCAAGCATGTTAATTTGGAGATACTTCAACAAACCTATCGTTGTTGGTATGCTGCCACTTATTCTGTTAAACCTGAAAGAAATTTCTCTAAGCTGACTTAAAAACCCAATTTCTTGCGGCAATTTCCCTACTAAATTATTATTTTCAAGTTGGATCCTTGCCACCGCTTCTTTACGAATACAACGCGTTCCATACCAGTCACATTCATGTCTATCTGTTCCATATCCATCTTTATTGATCCAATGATCTCCTGACATACTAAAATATAATACCATTAGGGTATACCTTTGTACTAAGTTGGAGCTTTCATGCGAAAGATTCATCCCGTCTTCATATAATATCCATGTTAGAGCTCTGTTTTGTGGCGAATCTGCTTCCAAAATAATTGCTCCTGTGAAAGACAAAAGACTTTCAGTTATATTCATCGTTCTAGCATCGAACGTTGGTGCAAATGTTGGAATTTCAGAGGGTGATATACTATGAGTTTGATCCTTGGAAAATAATGAAAATTCTTTATTTGAAGAGTATAGTAATCCACCTGCAAGGCCAGCTGTCAACGTTATTATTAATGCGACTATGAGAATAGAAGGATTGGTTTTAAAAAGAAAGTTGTCGTCGAAAACACGAAAACTGAAAATTTTAATAAAGCAGCGTCGTGTTGGCACTATTTCCCCCTCAATAATTGGGATTACAGTGGTTTGTGATGGATCGATGGTAAAAGTTCTACTATTATTTTGCGTTGTGACCTCCTCTAGAAAACATTCGTTATTACCTTGTGGATAAATCCATTCTACTAAAGGTCTTAAAAACCTTATAGGGTTGGGTGCAGCTGGCGTGACATTATCATGTTCATTTTGTTGAGCGTTGTGATTGTTGGCAACGGGAATATTATCCCTAAAACGTACAGAAAAGGGGATCTCTGGATCTTTGTGTGGGTCAAAATTAAGTTCATCTGAGAGAGATTTATTGCTTTCTAAGCTCTTGTTTGAGGAATGCTGTTTGTTTATGCTCATGATCTCTTGATATAGTCATATTATATCAATGTGGAACTTAATAATAATAATAATGTTAAGTATTGGTTAAGATTACTTTAGAAGGTTGAAACGACAGATGTAAACCATTTGCACCGTTTGTGCTTCATAATAAGCAGTCAAAAATATAATTGTAGTATAAAAAAGTATTTCATTTAGACTTAGATCATATTTTTTCTCTGAAGTCATATGACTAAAAAGTAATCTCGTAAAACCTTAAGCCGTTCGGAAACGATCGACAGAAAGGTGCAGTATGATGTTTGTCTCTGAAATATTTACGGTGTTTAACATAAGCGGGAGTAGACTGAGCTAGGGCCCGCAGGATTAACCATTTCTCATATAGCAAAGGCATATGGACTCTATTCCTAGACTTCTACTGTACTAGTTCTGGACAAGACTAGAAGTGGTGAAAATGGTTCTACTAATCAAATATTCGAAAAATGTTGCAATAGAAATTTAAACTAGTCCACCAAGGTATCGCTGAATAGTCCATGATGAGCAGCTCCCGAATCTTTCATTTCAGTTTAAAACATGAACTGGTGGTTGAGAAAAGGCAGTTTGAAACTAGTCCTTCAATGGACTCTGTAGTCGGCGACTGGACGTATCAGAAACTAGCAACCCTTCTGTAAGCGCTACGTATATTGTACCATGCAACAAATTCTGGTCATGAAATTCTAAATTGATCTTCGATCCTTTTTATCATGCAAAAATTGGGCTTGACTTCTTGTGTTTTGCGATAGAGATTTTACAGGTAAAGTTATAATTAATACTGTTATAAATCTTCTTCTACGTTTTTTTTTGCTTCTACTCTCCTTTCATCATTTTTAGCGCTCAACTTCTTTAGCATCTATTTCATATTTCTAAATCCGAAGGATAAAAAGTAAAGTTGTCATCTTCGCTTGCATTCGCTCTGATTTTTTGCGACAAGCCTCTCGCGCATTTTCTTGTGATAGTATTATGTGTCAGATCGATAGCCTGAATGGCATTATTGTGTTCCATCGCCTCACTTAATAAGTGAGCACCACGATCGGTTATGTAGTTACATGCAAGATAGATTTTTGTGATCGACTTGTTTTTTATGAGCAATTTCGCTATTTCTTTTACTCCTTCATCACTTATGGAGCAGCCTTCAAGACCAAGCTTTTGTAGCGATGAGTTTTCCACGAGAGCATTGCATATCATTCTAACTCCATCATCTTCAATTTTATTCTCGGTTAAGGTTAAGACATTTATTGTTGAGTTTGTTTTTAGAGCAGAAGCTATGAACTTCACTCCATTTCTGGTTATCTCGTTTCTTCTCAAGTAAAGCTTTGTCAAGATATTATTCACTGAAATTGCTTCTGCAATTTTCTCAATCCCATCATCCCCTACAGCATTACAGCTTAGATTCAGTGCAAATAATGTTCGGTTGTGGGGAAATAAATTATCAGCATATACTTTTGCACCCTCAGATCCTATCCTATCTCGTAGAAGAGTCTGAAGACACTCGTTCTCAAAAGACTGCAAAAAGAAGTTTGCTATGAATTCAATCCCTCGAATTCCAAAATTATTTCCACATACGTCCAGTTTTCTTAAAGCTCTATTATTTGTCAGCTCTTTCATACATTCTTGAATCCCTTCATCCGCAATTTTATTGTAACACAAATACAATTCCTCTAATGATCTATTTTCCTCTAGGACACTAACGATATCTTTGGTCCCTTCATCACCGATGTTGTTTGCATGAAGAACAAGGCTTTTGATTGTTGAGTTTCTTGTTAAAGCTTCAGCCAATTTTTTGGTGTCTGTAAGTTCACAATCGTTCAGTATTACTTCTGTGAAACTTATATCGTTCGATACAATTTTCTGCAAAGCATCATTGTATCCATATATAATGTAGTCTTCACTATCAGTTTCGGATAATTCATCATCAGAGTGTAGGCACATCTCAGGAATTTCCGATGTCTTCCCTTAGTCTTTGATGCATTTATTTCAGCTCGTTAGAACAAAAGGAAGGCTTAATTCATTCACACAGGGTTTTGTTGAACCTTCTACTAAAACAAAGAAACGAATTTGCTACTGTAATGCATGCTCATTATATGGAGTACCGATTTCTTAAGAAAAAGAAACGGTACTATTTATCTCGAAACAATTTTTTTGTGAATCGAAACTAAATTTGCAAATAAGACACAATAAAAAAACCAGATGAACTGCTGTTAGATAAACATCACTATTTAGTAAGAAATTGTATGTAAGTAGAAGTTCGTTTAGGAAATTAAAGACGTAATAGGATCGGTTCAGATTATATGCACCATAAAAGACATTTTCGATGACGCAGTCATTTTTCTGTTTGAAAAGGAATCTCAAATTTTTTTGGAATTTTTTTTTGTCTGTTTTAAGTAAGTGGTGATGAAGTAAGGT
>Ga0209092_10003544_pt1 | contig 13506 bp, 10 predicted proteins | sample FraStrMetagenome_FD_187446 | JGI IMG/M metagenome (GOLD analysis project Ga0209092, IMG submission 187446) | Marine eukaryotic phytoplankton communities from Arctic Ocean - Fram Strait ARC3M Metagenome (SPAdes) (version 2) | ecosystem: Environmental > Aquatic > Marine > Oceanic | place: Fram...
AAAAGGGGATGTATACCAGTTAGCGCGGCAGGCTTTAAAGACTTTAAAGAGTCTTATCTATATCATAGCCCCATTGCAGGGCTAATCGACTTCGTAGCAATTAGCCTTACTACAGGGCTAATCGACTACCACAGGATGAGTCCTTATTAGACCTCTTCCTTTTATTCCTTATTTACACCCACTACACATGGGTCTGGAATATCTATATAACCCCGATGGGCTTAATATCTATTATACAGCGATATTCGGGTTTTGTCAAGTAGTTTCTCATATTTATTATATCTTTTTGTTATAAAAGACTTGACAAATGCTCAGATCGCAGTATAATAGAGTGTATGACAAATAAAAAAGAACTGACAACAAAGCAGGAAGCATTCTTAACTCACTTAACTGAAGTAGGGGGTGATCCGCGAAAAGCAGCAGAGATGGCAGGGTACGCTGAATCTAGCACCAATGCAGTTGTTAAGTCTTTAAAGACGGAGATCTTAGACTTAGCAACAAACATCTTAGCACAGAGCGCACCAAAGGCCGCTATGAAGCTTGTAGCCATCATGGATAGCTCAGAGCCAATACCGCAGGCTAACATGCGTATACAAGCAGCACAGACTATTCTAGACCGTGTGGGTTTAGGCAAAACAGACCGTCTAGATGTTACGGTTAATACAGCAGGCGGTTTGTTTATACTTCCCGCAAAGAACGAAGTAGTCTTAGAAGGTAACTATGAGGAGATCTAGCAGTACTATTCCATTTGGTTATAAGCTAGATGAGAACAACGTAGAGTTGCTAACTCCAATACCCGAACAGCTTGAAGAACTAGACAAGATGATAGAGATGATTAAACAACAAACACTGAGTCTGCGCGAAGCAGCCATGTTCTTAGAACACAAGACCGGAAGGACTATTAGTCACATGGGTTTAAAGAAGATAGCAGACAAGCGCGATGACTGATTGGGAATCAAACCCAGATAACTACGCAACAGACGATAACGGAGAGTTCATACTCAAGGTTGATGGTACGCCGCGAAAGAAGTCAGGTAGAGCTAAAGGATCTAAAAGTCGTGGTTATACTTATCATTCTACAACTAAAGCAAAAATGGACGCAAAGAAGAGCGTCAGAGAAAAACAAAAGAAACTTAAAGCAGCTCAAACAAAAGTAGAGAGTTACAAGAAGTCAATAAATACCACTACAAAGACTTTGAATAAACTGGACGGCAATGCAGCTTCAAACGTAACAGAGCAAACGGACATAGATAATCTTCCAAACGCTCTAGCACAAGAAGCAAAAGAAGAGGTTATCTTCAAGGCCAACGAAGGCCCACAAGAAGACTTCTTAGCAGCCTCAGAAACAGACGTTCTGTACGGTGGAGCAGCAGGGGGAGGTAAGTCCTATGCCATGCTCGTAGACCCGCTTAGATACGCTCACAGATCCGCTCACAGGGGTCTAATCATAAGACGCTCGATGCCAGAACTACGAGAGCTTATAGACAAAAGTAGAGAGTTGTACCCGAAAGCATTTCCGGGCTGTAAATACAAAGAGGTGGAGAAGCTTTGGAACTTCCCAAGTGGCGCTAAGATTGAGTTTGGCTTCTTGGAACGTGATGCAGATGTTTATAGGTATCAGGGTCAGGCATATAGTTGGATAGGGTTTGATGAGATTACACATCTGCCTACAGAATTTGCTTGGAACTACTTAGCTTCAAGACTTAGAACCACCGATTCAGAAATTGTGCCTTATATGCGTTGCACAGCAAATCCGGGCGGTGTAGGAGCTACATGGGTTAAGAAGCGTTACATAGACCCCGCTCCGGCATACGAGTCTTTCACAGGCCAAGACGGACTAAGCAGAAAGTTTATACCTGCTAGATTGCAGGACAATCCGTTTTTAGCGCATGACGGAAGATACGAAAAGATGCTACAGGCTTTGCCGCCAACACAGCGACAACAGCTTTTAGACGGCAACTGGGACGTTTCAGAAGGCGCAGCGTTCACAGAGTTTGTACCACAGCTACATGTTATCACGCCGTTTGACATTCCTATAAGTTGGGAAAGAGTTAAAGGGATAGATTATGGATATGCTTCAGAGAGTGCTTGCGTTTGGGGAGCAGTTGATCCCAGTGACGGTACACTGATCATATACAGAGAATTATACCAGAAGGGGCTATTAGGCACAGAGCTTGCAGACCTAATAACTAACATGGAAATGTCAGACCCCTTCAGCGTCCAAGGAGTGCTTGATACAGCGTGTTGGAGTCGAACGGGTACTACAGGCCCAACAATCGGTGAAACGCTTCAGAGAGCCGGACATAAGCTCAGAAGAGCAGATAAGAATAGGATACAAGGAAAAATACAAATCCACGAATACTTGAAAGTCATGCAAAGCGGTAGGCCCAGAATACAAATACTAAACACATGCCCTAACCTGATACGCGAACTGCAAAGTATTCCTCTGGATAAACGCAACCCAGAAGACGTAGACACACACGCGCCGGATCACGCATATGATGCGTTAAGGTACTTGATTATGTCTAGACCACGTATAAACGATACGTTAAATCAAATGCGACAATTTCATAGAGAAAGAATATATGCCCCTATGGACTCAACTTTCGGATACTGACATATATGAGTGAAGAAAACGAACTATTTGGAAACGCCGGAGAGATCTACTTTGAACCTGTTGAGGGCGAAAGTGGTCTTGACTTAACGCTAGAAGAATCTGTTCGTCTTCAGTTTGTTGGCTTAGTACAAGATCGTTTTGAACAAGCGGCGTCAGCAAGAGAATCAGACGAAGCAAGATGGCTACAAGCCTATCATAACTTCCGTGGACTATACGGCAAGAACGTAAAGTTCCGCGAATCAGAAAAGTCTAGAGTTTTTATCAAAGTAACAAAAACTAAAGTAATTGCAGCGTTCGGTCAGCTAGTAGATGTAATGTTTGGAACAGGCAAGTTCCCTATTGGTGTTAAAGAAACAAAAATACCAGAAGGTGTATCAACATATAGACACCTTGACATGGCTCCTAACATTGAAACAAGCGAACCGGAAGTTAAAGAACCAGAAACAGAAGAAGAAAAAGTACTAGACCCCTTTGACGTAGGTTACGAAGGTGACGGAAGAGTCCTCAAAGCAGGCGCAACTGTCTCATTAGGCGAAAACGCTTTTGAAGACGCAATAGAAGAAGCAGGTTTTGAATTTAAAGACGGCATAAGTCCAAACCCTACTGTTCTAGAAACAGCCCCTGCTAAAGATGCAGCACGACTGATGCAAAAACTAATACATGACCAGATTGAAGAGTCTAACGGGTCTTCAGAACTCCGCAATGCGTTGTTTGAGGCTTCTTTGTTTGGTACTGGTATTGTTAAAGGCCCGTTTAACTACAATAAAACACTAAGCCGTTGGGAAAAGGACGAAGAAACAGGCGAAAGAGAATATAACCCACTAACTGTACGGGTTCCGCGCATTGAATTTGTTTCTGTGTGGGACTTTTTCCCTGATCCTAACGCTACTACTATTGAAGAGTGTGAATACACGTTCCATAGGCACAAGTTAAACCGCTCACAGCTTAGAAATCTAGCAAAACTTCCGCATTTCAATAAAGAACAGATTCGTGCGTGTCTCACAATGGGTTCAAACTACGTTGAAAAGGACTATGAGTCCGAATTAAAAGATGACCACCGTAATGAAGACTACGGCAATGGCCTATTTGAAGTTTTAGAATATTGGGGAGTTATGGATGCACAGTACGCAAGAGAAGCAGGCATGGACATCCCTAACGAGGTTGATGATTTAGATGAAGTACAAGTTAACGCATGGATTAGTAATGGTAAGCTGCTACGTGGGGTTATTAATCCTTTTACTCCGTACAGACTCCCCTACAATGCCTTTCCTTACGAGCGTAATCCTTATTCTTTCTTCGGTATTGGCGTTGCTGAAAATATGGACGACTCTCAACAGATAATGAACGGACATGCACGGATGGCAATCGACAACTTAGCGTTGTCAGGCTCTATAGTCTTTGACGTAGACGAGTCTGCCTTAGTTGGTGGGCAATCAATGGAAATATATCCCGGAAAAGTGTTCAGACGGCAATCAGGAATGCAAGGTCAGTCAATACATGGGTTGAAATTTCCTAATACTACTCAAGAAAACTTACAAATGTTTGACAAGTTCCGTCAGCTTGCTGATGAGCAGACAGGTATACCAAGTTACTCACACGGACAGACAGGCGTTCAGAGCATGACTCGTACAGCGTCAGGTATGTCTATGTTGCTAGGTGCAGCAAGTCTAAATATTAAAACAGTAGTTAAGAACGTAGATGATTTTTTGTTAAAGCCTTTAGGTAGGGCTTATTACCAGTGGAACATGCAGTTCTTTGAGGGCGAATTAGAAATTGAAGGCGATTTAGAAATTAACGCAATGGGTACAAACAGCCTAATGCAGAAAGAAGTACGCAGTCAGCGTTTGACCATGTTCTTACAGACCGCACAGAACCCCGCTATTGCACCGTTTGTTAAAATCTCTAAGATCGTCAGTGAGCTTGCTTACAGCTTGGACTTAGACCCAGACGAGATCCTAAACGATCCCGAAGAGGCTGCAATCATGGCCCAAATCATAGGAGCGCAAAATGTTGGACAAGCAACTGGCGGCGAAGCTGTCGCCCCTGACGAGCAACAAGCAGCTATGGGAGGCGCTCAAGGAGCATCTCAACAACCTCAAGACCTTGGAGCTACAGGGACTGGCGGTGGCAACATCGGAACTGGAATTGTACCGCAAGCAGGGGAAGGTGAGTTCTCTGGTTAATCTAATGCAGCTTAAAGAACAAGTAAGCGAAGCCAAACAAAGAATCGAGGATTAGAAAAATGACAGAATCTATAGATGACAGACGATATAGAATGCAACAAGAAGAAAACGCCCGTAGAAGAGCTATGGAAAAAGAGTCTCAAAGAAAAAATGATGAGTACCTTGCGAACTTAGACTCAGGTGACGTTTCTCCAGAAGTTGAAGCAGAGTTAACGCGGTCACAAGCCGAAAAAGACATGGACGACAGTATGCGTAAAGCACACCCGTTAAACAAAGGCGGCATGTTAAGCGATCCTATGAAAGTTAAGTACAACGAAGGTTCTATGCTCGTTACACCCGAAATGGGAATGGAAGACGAAATACCTGAAGATACCTACGACAACATCCCCGAAGACGAGAAGGCTGCTGTAGAAGCTTCACAGCTACCAGACTCAGAAATGGAAGAGGACTACACAGGCTATGTACTGGGACAGTCTTTAGACACAGAAGAACAAGAATATTTAATGGGCATTCTAGAAACAGATGAACGCCTAAGTGGCATCTTTGACAAGGTCATGGATGTTGCAGGAGAATTTTCCGGTGAAGGCTCTGTAGAAGGGCCGGGAACTGGGACATCAGATTCGATACCCGCAAGGTTGTCGGATGGTGAATTTGTTTTCACCAAGAAAGCTACCGATCAAATGGGCGCTGATCAGCTACAAACTATGATGGACGAAGCTGAGAAAGCCTATGACGGTGGTTACATGAAGAAAGCATTTGGAGGTCTGACAAGCGAAGACGATATAGGAATGGATTCGTATGACAGTGAAGAAGAGGTCAAGAAACAAATGATCTCTGCTAACCAAATGCCAAGTATAAGATAACGATAAAGCCACTTTATTAATTTAAACCCTTTATCACAAATATAAATCCAGAGGCCACCTTGAAGTATCAAGACCCTGTATTATAAACGCGAATAATACAGCCACCTTGAAAGACTAGCAAGCCCCAAAAGGAGAGTGACAAGATGAGTAATGCAACTGAACAACTTGATGAACCCGTAGCAAATCCGTACAATTCTCGAAAGGAATGGCACACAGAAGACGCACCCAGTCGAGGATCAGCAGAAGGGCTATATCACGAAGAGAAACCTAAGAAGGCTACCCGCAAAGAAGCGGCCCCTGAACAAGAGACTCAAAGTGGTAATACAAATTATAAAAAACGATACGATGATCTAAAGAAACATTACGATCAGAAGATTGCAGACTTTAAGCAAAAAGAACTACAACTTACAGCAGCGGCAACAGAGATGCAACCTGCATATGCCCCGCCTAAGTCAGCCGAAGATCTTGAAAGCTTTCGTGAGCAGTATCCTGATTTATATGAAACAGTAGAAACTGTTGCACACTTACAAAGTGAACAACAAATGCAAGCTTTAAAAACTAAGTTGTCTGTTCTCGAAGAACGAGAATTAAACATACAGAGAAAAGAAGCTGAAACTACACTTCGTTCACGGCATCCTGATTTTGAGGATATACGCGGCGATGACAAGTTCCACGAATGGGCTAAAGAACAACCCGAAGTAATTCAAGGTTGGATCTATGAAAACCCAGACAATGTTAATTTAGCAATCAAAGCTATTGATCTTTATAAAATGGAAAACGGCATCAAGGAAAGCAAGAAGCAGAAACCGTCTAAGTCACAATCTTCCAAGTCTTCAGCGGCAGATATGGTATCCACGCGAACAACCCGTGTAGATGCGAATCAGCCTAAGATTTGGACACAACGGGAAATTGCATCTTTGACCATCCAACAATATGATAAGTATGAACAAGAAATTGATTTAGCTATCATGGAAGGCAGAGTGCAATAACTACTTAATGTCTTTTTTAGGAGTAACATAACATGGCTTTTAACGCATCCGATCAACTATTTGAACAGAGTACAGACACCAACGGTAACTTTGGTAACTCAGTATCTGGTCAAGCTAACAGTTTTTTCCTTCCTTCAATTTACTCGAAGAAAGTACTTAACTTTTTCCGCAAGGCTTCTGTAGCCGAAGCGATCACCAACACTGACTATAGCGGCGAGATCACTGCTTATGGTGATTCTGTAAAGATCATCAAAGAGCCAGTAATCACTGTCTATCAGTATGAGCGTGGCGCTGATGTTACTAAGACTGCACTGACTGATCAAGAAACTACACTTGTTGTAGATATTGCAAACGCATTTAAATTCATCGTTGATGATATTGAAACTGCAATGTCTCACGTTAACTTTAAAGAAGTTGCTGCTTCTTCTGCTGCTTACGCATTGAAAGATGCTTTTGACGCAGGTGTAATTGCTAAGATGTTTGCCGGTGTTTCAGCCGCAAGCCCTAACCATATCCTTGGTTCTGACAATGCTACTGACATAGCTGCCGGTACTTTTGATGGCACTGGTAACTTAGACCTTGGTTTTGGTACTAACGAGCATGATCCTCTTGATTTGATGGCTCACATGGCCCGTCTACTTGACGAGCAGGACATCCCAGAAGAAGATCGTTGGTTCTTGGCTCCACCTAGCTTTTACGAGCAGTTGGGCCAGTCTAGCTCTAAGCTAATGTCTGTTGACTTTAATGCCGGTCAAGGCTCTATCCGTAACGGTCTGGTATCTTCAGGCAAGTTGCGCGGCTTTGACATGTATAAGTCAAACAACATTGCTGCTACATCTAACGCAGCAGGCCAGATTATTTGTGGTCACGTTAGCTCTACTGCAACTGCACAGACTATCACTAGCACTGAGGTCATCCGTGATCCAGACAGCTTTGGTGACATCTGCCGTGGTCTGCACGTATATGGTGCTAAAGTATTACGTCCTGATGCACTTGTATCAGCGTTCTACGGTATCGACTAAGTAAGTAACTAGAGATGGGGGTGTAAAAGCCCCCTGATCTTTATAAGAGGTATTTATGCCAATAGTAGGAAGCAATAATAAACCTGTAATGATTAAAGGAAACAGCAAAAACAGGATTCTTGGAGACACAGGCAGTTGGTACAAACCAGAAAACAAAAAAAAGTATGAAGATAACTGGGAAAAAATCTACGGAAAGAAAAAAACTGAAACTACACTAAAGGCGTAATAATCTATGGCAACAACTTATCTTGAATTAACTAATGAGCTTCTACGAGAACTCAATGAAGTTGCCCTAACGTCTTCGACTTTTACAAATGCAGTTGGTGTACAGCAACACGTTAAGGACTCAGTAAACCGCGCTTACTTTGATATTATAACTGAAGAGCCGCAATGGCCTTTTTTATCTACAGCAGAAAGCGGTGAAACAGATCCTATGTACGGCAACGCTTATGTTGAAACAGTAGCAGGCCAACGCTTTTTTGAATTAAAACCTGCTAGTTCGGACATTACAACGGACTACAGTTCAATAGACTGGGACAATTTCTACATGACTACCGTAGGTGTAGACGGAGAAACTGCTCCTTACGAAGCTAGAAACTTACGCTTTATGACTACAGAAGCTTGGAAAGACTTTCGCAGAATTTCGGAGAACTTAGATGACGCAGACTCTCAACAATATGGTGTACCCAACGCTGTTATTCGCAGCCCTGACTCTCGCAAGTTTGGACTCAGTCCCATTCCTGACAAGGTCTACCGCGTTTGGTTCTATGCGTGGGATCTGCCTTCAAGACTTGCCTCTCACGGAGACACCATAGTATTTCCAGATTTGTATACTGGTGTCTTACAAGCCAGAGCAAGGTACTACATCTGGCAATTTAAAGACAACCCACAAGCAGCAGCTTTTGCACTGGAAGATTACAGAAAAGGATTACGCAGTATGCGTTCTAATCTTATTGAGCCAGTACCCGCTGATATTAAAGATGACCGGATGAGGTTCGTTTAATGGCTGCTTCACAACCCTTTGGTATTGCATGTAGAGGCGGGTTAAATACAAACCTTAACCAACTTGAAATGCTCTCACAGCCGGGATTAGCTACAAAGTTAATTAACTTTGAGGTTGATCCTGACGGTGGTTACAGACGTATAAACGGCTACACAGCTTTTGGAGACACCAAACCAAACGGTGTCCACCCAAGTCTCGGCATGATTGTATATGCTGACGGCGTTATAGTTTGTTCAGGGACTGGAATCTTCTTTAGCCAAGACGGAGAAAATGCTTGGTTACAGATTAACAGAGCAAGCGTAGCAAGCGGTGGAGACAACTACACAGCCTTTACAGGCCGCAGCATGGACGCAAGAACCGACCAGAAGCAATGCTCTTTTGAAATCTTTGAGGGCAACACAGACTACGGACAAGTTATTATTTGTGATGGTGTCAACAAGCCTTTCTTATTTAGCATGACAGGAACAGGTGGCTTAACGACTCGTACATTCTTTGCAGAAGAAGTAACAGTAAGCAGCACAACAGCCCCTAAAGTATGTGCTATCCATGACCAACACTTAGTTGTTGCAGGCGCTCCTACTGCTAAAAACACAGTTTTTTATAGTACATTATTAGACCCCAGTAGCTTTTCAGGTACTGGATCAGGAAGTATTTTATTGCCTGACCAAGTAGTTGGTATTAAAAGCTTCCGTGATGATCTTATTATATTCTGCCGCAACAGCATCCACAAACTCATAAACATAAATAGTTCTTCAACTATTGCAGTTGTCCCAATCACTAAAAACGTAGGTTGCTTGAGTTCACACAGCATCCAAGAAATTGGTGGTGACTTGGTCTTCTTGTCACCAGATGGTATTCGTTCAGTGGCGGGTACAGCACGTATTGGTGACGTTGAATTAGGATCAGTAAGCCGACAAATACAATCTATCATTGCTCGTCTTTCTTCGTTTATAAATGATTTTACAGTTACAAGCGCAGTGCTTAGAGGTAAATCACAGTACAGATTATTTTACAACGAGATAGGCGGTTCAACTCTTTCTGCCAAAGGAATAATTGGAACACTTACTGCTAATGGTTTTGAGTGGTCAGAAACTTTAGGCATTCAAGCGTTAGGGTTTACAACGGGCTTTGATTCTACAGGCGTTGAAAAACAATACCACGGAGATACTTTAGGCTTTATTTATAATCACGATACAGGAGACAGCTTTAGAGCTTCTGGCGCAGCACTTGATATTTTTGCACAGTATCAAACACCAAACTATGATTTCGGTGACGTAGGAACTAGAAAGACTTTACATTACGCAAAAATATCTATAAGCCCCGAAGGAGAAGTGCAGCCTTCGCTTAGAGTTCGTTATGACTACGAAGACGGAAACATCCCACAGCCCGAAGCTTATGTTTTAGATTCAATACCACTGCCTGCTCTTTTTGGTACTGCGGTATTTGGAACAGCTATTTTTGGCGCAAGTAATGATCCAATGGTTCGTCAAGCAATAGAAGGAAGCGGCTATGTTTCTAATTTTAGAATAAGCACCACTGATCAAAGCCCCCCTTATGCCATTAACGGCTTATACATTAATTACGTCCCATCAGGTAGGAGATAAACCACATGGCAGGCACAAGCTACACGCGACAAAGCACACTTACAGATGGCGATACGATCACAGCGTCACTTTTTAATATTGAATATGATAAACTTGTTTCGGCTTTTTCATATGCCGCCACTGGAACTACAGGACACCAACACGATGGTGGTGCAGGAGAAGGTGGAAACATTGAAATTATTGGTGATCAAAACTTTTTAAATAAGATTGTAGTAGACAGCACTAACAACCGTTGGGGAGTTTTTGTAGAAGTTGGAGGATCAGCAGTAGAACAGATTCGCATCCAAGACGGTGCAATTGTTCCTGTTACGGATAGCGACATTGACTTAGGTACAAGTTCTTTAGAATTTAAAGACGGATTCTTTGACGGCACTATACACGTAGATACTTTGGACGTAGATGCTAACGCAACCATTGCAGGCACATTGGGCGTTACAGGCGTACTGACTGCAACGAGTCTCGATATTTCTGGAGACATAGATGTAGATGGAACAACTAATTTAGATGTTGTAGATATTGACGGCGCTGTTGACATGGCTTCTACACTTGCTGTGGCAGGCGTTTTAACTGCTACGTCTTTAGATATTTCTGGCGATGTAGATGTTGACGGAACATTAGAAACTGATGCTCTGTCTCTAAATGGTACAGCGGTCACAAGCACAGCGGCAGAACTAAACATCCTTGATGGCGTTACAAGCACAGCAGCAGAGTTAAACCTGCTTGATGGTGTGACTAGTACCACAGCGGAACTTAACATCCTTGATGGTGTGACTAGCACCACAGCGGAACTTAACATCCTTGACGGTGTCACTAGCACCACAGCAGAGTTAAACCTGCTTGACGGTGTGACTAGCACTACAGCGGAACTTAACATCCTTGACGGTGTCACTAGCACCGCAGCAGAACTCAACATCCTTGATGGTGTTACTAGCACCGCAGCAGAACTTAATATCCTTGATGGCGTTACAGCTAGTGCAACAGACATAAACCTAATAGACGGCATAACTAACGGAACCGTTATAGCAAGCAAAGCAATTATTACAGATGCAAACATCGACATTACTGGCGGTAGAAATATTACTATCTCTGGTGAACTTAGTGCAGCTACTCTAGATATTTCTGGCAATGTAGATGTTGATGGTACTTTAGAAACTGACGCGCTTACTATTGGCGGTGTAACACTAGCCGAAACAATTAGCGATACTGTAGGGGCTATGGTTAGCTCTAACACAGAGACAAACATTGCAGTAACTTATCAAGACGCAGACAACACATTAGACTTTGCTTTACCTGCATCATTAGAGATTACTACAGCAGTAGGTGTTGGCGGTGGTTCAACAAACGGTGTAGTTATATCACAAGGTGCTATATCAATTAAAAATGGTGGAGCTAAATCTTATATAGATTTATATTGTGAATCTTCTAATGCTCATTATACAAGAATAGAAGCAGCAGCCCACGGTGCATATTCAGGCAATGTTACAGCTACTTTACCTACAACAACAGGTACACTTGCTTTAACATCTGATATACATACAACAGAAGAACTGCAAGACATCATTGGAGCAATGGTAAGTTCAAATACTGAATCAGGTATTACAGTAGCTTATCAAGATGCTGATGGTACAATAGATTTTACAGTTGGAACACTTAATCAAGATACAACAGGTTCGGCAGCTACTTTAACAACTCCTAGAGCTATTGCGGTAGCCGGAGATGTTACAGGCACAGCAAACTTTGACGGTTCAGCCGCTATTTCTATAACAACTGCCCTAGCTACTGATGCTATTGTAACTGCAAATATTACAAATGCAAATGTTACACTGGCTAAGATGGCAGCTAATAGTGTTGATAGTGACCAGTATGTAGACGGCAGTATTGATACAGCACACATTGCAAACGACCAAGTTACAGGTGATAAGTTAGCTAATGATATTACAATCGCTAATAATTTGGTAGTATCAGGTAACCTAGCAGTTACAGGTACAACCACACAAACAGGTTCAGTTGTAAGTGATTCTAACTTTACAGGCTTGTTAGATGAGAACACAGGCAACTCTAGTGACTTTGGTTTATATGGTAAATATGTAGAATCAAGTACTACTAAGTATGCGGGATTATTTTATGACGCATCTACCGATAATACATTTAGATTATTTACAGATACACAAACAGTTCCCGGAACTACAGTTAACACAGGAGCAACAGGATATGCTGCTGCTAACTTAATAGCTGCGGGTATAACAGGAACTACAGCAACATTCTCTGGAGACTTAAACGTAGATAGCGGTGTGTTGTTTGCAGACGTAAGCACCAATAGAGTGGGCATCAACCAAGCTTCTCCTGATGTTTCTTTAGACATTGGTGCTAATACAGATGCTGTACATCTTCCTGTAGGTACTACGGCCCAAAGACCTTCAAGCCCTGCTGCCGGATATTTCAGATACAACAGTAGCCTAGCAGCTTTTGAAGGCTACACAGACGCATGGGGATCTATCGGCGGTGGTGGTAGTAGCACTAACACTTTTACACACGATGTATTTACTTGTAACGGTTCTACAACAGCATTTGCTTTAAGCCAGACTACAGCATCAGAAAATAACTTAATGGTCTTTGTAGACGGTGCATTCCAAGAACAGGGTGCATACTCTATAGCTACTGCAAGTGGCACAACTACATTGACCATGAGTGTTGCACCCGCTAATACTCGTAAGCTAGTTGTGTACACAGTCGCTGCTGCTGTATCAGGCTCTAATTTAAACATAGACAGCATGACAGGCGATGGCAGTGACACCACGTTAACGCTTTCTATAGCACCAGTGAACGAGAACAACACACAAGTTTTCATAGACGGAGTGTATCAAGGCAAATCAACTTATAGCATCTCTGGCACTACGTTAACTTTTTCTACTGCGCCACCTAATACTTCTGCTGTAGAAGTTATGACAATGACACAGACAGATATTAATGTGCCTGTAGATGGGACTATAACAAGCGCAAAGCTTTCCGGTGCTTTGACTACGCCAAGTACTTTGGCAGTCACTGGAGTCCTAACAGCCAACGGCGGTGCAGTGTTTAACGAAGCAAGCGCAGACGTAGACTTCCGCGTCGAGTCAGATGGCAACACCCATGCGTTATTTGTTGAAGGATCATCAGGCAACATGGGTATTGGTACTAGTACGCCTAGTAGCTATTACACAGGCGCAGACAACCTAGTAATACACC
>Ga0209092_10003545_pt1 | contig 13504 bp, 8 predicted proteins | sample FraStrMetagenome_FD_187446 | JGI IMG/M metagenome (GOLD analysis project Ga0209092, IMG submission 187446) | Marine eukaryotic phytoplankton communities from Arctic Ocean - Fram Strait ARC3M Metagenome (SPAdes) (version 2) | ecosystem: Environmental > Aquatic > Marine > Oceanic | place: Fram...
AAAGCAAATGATCTTCCATTACTTTAAATCATAAAGAATCAATAAAATGTATCTGATAGTCTATTTTATGATTTCTTCCGGATCAGAATATAAAATTCATTTCGGTGCACCATTTCAGGTGGACCGAAATATCGGTACACCTGAAATGGTGGACTGAACAGATTGGCGTTAATAATAATTCACCATTGAGTCAACCTTCCGTTTGGAAAAAGGATGGTTGCACAGAGTTTGAGTTAAATATAAATATGACGTCACTATTATTATTCATTCGTCACTCTAATGAAAGAATAATTTTTCAAAACGAGTTCATCTCTCTACGCGATATAATTCCTCTCCCTACGTCACTTGTACACACAAAAATCAAGATGCTCAAATCAAACTCTTATAAAGGTAAATTCGACAGAAGAAAGTTTTCCACAACCAAGAAGACGAAAGAGAAAACGCGAAGACGATGCAATACCAAAAAGAGGCAAAGGAATAAAGATAAGTCTCAACAAAGATGACAAGTCCTTTGTTGGGACACCTTTAATCCAATATCTCGATGAAATCAAACACAGCAGTAGAATAGCTGACAAAGTGAAAGTGACAAAAAAAGCCGATCAATCATCATCTCAGAAACAAACAAACAAAAGGAAAATTGATGACTTATCTGTGGTAGACCAAAATGGCTTTTTATGTTAGGATCTTATCTGTTAACTTCTACCTAAGTCTTTATTTATTAGACCACGAATCACTGCATTTCGCAACTTCTAGTTGAAAATATTTCATGAGATTTTTTCATTACAATTAGACTTTATGTGATTATTCTTTTTTAGAAAAGACTTTTCACGATATTTTCTCATAAAGTGAAGCAACTGAATAAGGAGCAGTGTCAGGGCATTCAATTCTTAAGTCGCCACCCCATCGAAAACCATCTTTGTCACAGTCAAGTTTACCATCCACAATCACAGCACGTGCACCTTTGGGAAGATATGAAAGAGCCGATGACAGTTTTGGTAGATTCCTTTTTTGTAAACTTATTTTGGACCCATTGTTGGAATTCGCATTACCAGCACTCCATGTCGTTGCAAAACAAATGACTAAGGTTGTATCTTGTATAATTTCTTGAAGTAATGCATCCTCATGTGTTTGATAAATATCACCTAAACGAAATTCAAAGTCAGCTATACTATCACTGTCATTATCAAGCATACTTTCGTCTTTCCAGAAGGTTTTTTTTCTGGATATCAAACCTCTGAATTCCTTTCCAAACTGAATGGAACGTTCATATAGACCCGGAACAATTTCAAGTCCAGTGACCTTCTGCACGTAATTGCATTTCCCTAGTGCATTCCTTTCTTCGTCCTTATGGAGGCCAGCAAGTAAAAGGGATGACCCAAATACCAATCCCCCATCTCCACTACCGACATCTAATATTTTTTCATTTTGTTTAATTCCTACTGCATTGAATAGTCTTGCAAGTACAGGTACAGATAGTTCTCCATATACCAATTCCGATGATGTGATATCTGAATTAAGATCATTATTTTGTAAGTCCGATGTTGCCTTTCTAGCAGAAGCATAACGTTGATCTTTAGTATTTGTCTGGAGATCTCCTAGAGCTTGAGTAACATAATTTGACACTTCTTCTATTCTTGCGGGAGCTACTTCAGGAGCAATTTTTTGATCTGGCCAGATATTGGAATGCGAAAAGGAATCACAACTGTACTGCAAATATATAAAAACTGTTATGATTAATTGGAAGTTGAAGTGCTTTGTCGAATTCATTTTCTATACTTTGTAGTATGCTGTTCGTGGTCAAATGCTTGCGATTTCACTCTCGTCAAAAAATGAGATTCTTCCTGCTATGCAACAATCAGTCAAAATTTGGGGCCTAGCCGGGGGCCGAACAAAGGACGCATTTTTAACCTTTATTTTTATCTTTTTCGTTATTTTTAGTTTTTAGATACTTAAAAAAAAAACAATTACCTATTTGCTTTGCATGAACAAAAAGTCTCAAAATAAAGATGAGAGATGCTAAAAGCAATCACGAATCGTCTCAAGGAGGTATTCCAATCATACTGCCTGATCCTAGTGACATAGACCCTGCATGGTTAGCTTCTGAATTGTCAATAGCTGAATCAACACTTAGAAATGTCTACGAACAAACCAAGAACCAAGTTGGCAATGATCAACGTCATATTCCAAAATTTAGAAATGCAGGACCGAACGCCCAGGAATCTTCCCTTGTTCAGGATTTGTCTCGTTTAAAAATTTTGGAGGCAAAAGTTGAATTTTTAAATGCCGCAAATGATTTTGCTACTTGGGAAGAAGTTTTGGCCACAAATGGTTGGTGTAAGGGTGTAAACGAAGTTTCCATTATAAATCCGTTACAATTGGGAAAGCTGGCATCTATGCTTAAAAGGTTAATCACCTCTAACTCAAATGTCCCTATTTCTCCAGCGAATAACGTCAACGATCTGCGAGTGATCATGTGGAATCGATACCAATTCTTGTATCTGACAAGTCTCGACAGAGTAACTAAACAAATCCAATCATTTTTACGTGTACAAGGATACCCGAAAAATGAAGAATGCTCTAAGCAACTACAAACTGAATTACGATCATTCTTAGAGCAAACCAAAAAATCTGAGTCAATTTTTGGATCTCGAGACTGCAATCATAATGTGAATGATTTGAAGTCTTGTAGTATATATTTGATGCATTTGTACGTTATTCATCTATCAACATCCACCATAAGTGAGTCAATTTTCCGCTTGTCCAACGGATCAATAGAAGAATGTCTTCCTTCTTCTCTACGAATACCTATTATTGGGGAATTTGGTCGACCAATAATCGAGAGGATTATGTATCATTTTTCACTCAAAAATAATAATGAAAATAAGCGAGAAGATAAAGATGACGAATACAACGGAAAAATCGAAAACAAAATTTTGGTGGAACATTTGTTATCTTATACCCAAGAAAACATTGAAGCCACACTCATCCTAATCCATCAATCACTTTATCCATGCTTGAAATATGTGATAGCAGAACATACCAGGATACTCCTGCATGGTCAAGACATTACACACGAAAATGAGGAATGCATGGCACGTTCACCTGATCTCGTCAATTATTTTCTTACAGAAGTTGTCTACGCTGTTTATCGCCTGATAGAAGATCGCCTTGTATTCAAAGATAAAAAACTACTCGAGAATTCGTCTCTTTACATTCATGCTTTGAATCAAATCTTGTCGTTTGATGAATTTATAATGAAATGTTCATCTGAATATGAGAGTGAGAAGGAAAATGCGATCATAAGTCGTCCACCACGACTTATCGATTTGTTCCTCAACTCATCTCCTTTATTCTTACAAACTTTGGTATCCATGGAATGGAAGGGGGCGTCTTTTCTACTCTCTTCAGCATCATTGTCATCAAAAATAACCAAAACACAAGAGGAAATGAAACAGGAAAGTAGCTTAAAGAATTTATCTCATCTTATTTTTCTATCTCCGGAGACAGAGGTATTTCTGTCATTTTATGAATCAATAAAACGAAAGTTGATGGTTGTCACTCAAAAAAATGCACGAAAAGCTTTTGTAACCAAGATTTTATTGCCTTTGTCCATGCAACTTTTAGAACAACTTCACGGCAAAGCTAAACTACTATTGAAGAAATTAGATGAATGGGGGAATAAGAAACCGAAAGAGGAGTCTCTAGGTAAGGTTGATGGACTCACAAACATTGACGTTGAAAGAAAATTTAGGAGTAAAATGAATGAAAATGATAATCTCAAATACATCATTCATGAATGGTGCGATATCTTTACTGGAACAAATTTGGTTATACATACGCTAATGGACCCAAATTTAGATTCATTCGAAGATCATTTAAACGATTTAAACAGAAGTGGTAAATCTTTACAAGGACTTTTAGAAGCAATGATCGAGGAATGTTCTTCTCACTTAGTTGAAAGAATGATGATGGAAAAAGCAAAAATGGCCATGTACCTGATGCAGTGTCCTCATCTATTATCGCTCTCATCGCATGGCTCACAAAATATTAGTAATTCTGCCCCTTCTTTGTCTTCTGACTTGGTTGAAGCTGTTCGCGTGCTAAGTATTATTTTGGAAGGATGTCGTGAAAAGTCTAACCATATACCGTCTATTTCATGCTTCAAAGTTGAGAATGAAGAAAAATACTCGATGATGAGAAAGATGCTAGCGTTTGGACCTGATACTATTCAATCATCGTTATCATTGAAAATAAGTAAAAAACTTGTGGAAATTGTTTTGGATGAATTGCAGGTATATGAAATCCGATTTAAGGGATCGTGTCAATTTCGACATGATGTGGAAGAAATTATAAATCTATTCCAAAATTACTTTCATGGCAAACGGGATCTTCAATTACAATACGATTTTACTTCATTTCACAGAATTCATAACCTGAGCAAATTTATAACTATGGAGTGGAAGCAATTTGTTTCCATAAAGGAGGCTATGTATGGGTTATGCCAAGATAAGTTTTCGTCATATGATAATGTTCGTAATGACCACAATGGTGTTGTTGAAGAAACGGTTCGTTATCTATCAGCGCATGATCTAGAATCAGATTTTACAATAATGCATCAAGCGAAGACAATGTTGGCTGCCAAAGGCATGGATTGGCTAGAAATATCAGACGCCGTTTTGGTATTGAATCGAAGACTGGAGTAACTTTAAACGGAAAAGAATACATGAAGTAGGACTCTAAATATAAATATACTGTTTTGACAAGTTTCTGACAAAGTTTTTGTGAAATAATTTGTAAGAATTCAAGCTTTATTATACTCAAGTTTTTATAACTTTACAATAATGAATAAAATACTTCATAAATGTAAAGGAAATCCTCTAAAGTCTCTCGTCGTCATCATCTTCGGTACTGGATGAATCCGAGTCTAAGAAAGCGTCAAAAGGGTTCTTTAGCACATTAGTGTTTTTTTCTCGTAACCAAGTCTTACTATTGAGAGCATTCCCAACGGTTTCAGCAGCTCTTGCGATTCCCATTAGATTGGCAGAATCAGGCCCAACAGCTAAACTTGCGGCCCCACCGACAACAAATAAATTTTCTGTCCATTGGAGATCTTCTGATACAAGAGGAAAACCACCTTGTATCTCTATTGGCCATTCGTCGTATACACGGCTTAGTAGTGGGTGGGCAAGAATATCCGGTTTTACACCGCACGCAAGAACAATAGCATCAAATTGTAGTTCTTCTTTGGTGCTCTTTTCATTTGAATCACATGAAAAACGAACGGAAATTGCTGAATCACAACTTTCAGTAACTGAAATTATTTCACCAACCTTCATTTTAAGCATTCCCCTATTTCTCATTTCGCGGATTCCATTCATGTACACAGGAGGAATTGTTCCTCCACCTCTCGTGGATTTCAAAGCTTTGAGGCGTTTTTCGAAAGGTTCATGATAGAACTGAGATTGATGAACAAGCGCTTCACGTTCATCAAACCACTTTACAGGTATATCGAAATGACGTTCTACAAGCTGCTTTCTGCTACAAATCGTCACATGAAATGAAGCTGCTCCAAGTTTTTGTGCCGCTTGCACAGCAGTTAGCCCTCCCCCAACCACCAGCACACGATGATTGGTATTATTTTCAAGCTTAAGATTTTCGATTCTTTTATTTAAGTCATTCCACTGAAATACGCATGGAGAAGATATGTTTTGTAAAGCTTTTGGCACAATGGGTTTGCCAACTGTTCCCGTTGCAAGAATTATAGATTTCGCAATTATTGTATTGGAATATTGATTCCCATTAGCATCTTTAAGCCACACCTGAAAGTTTGAATTCCCACTGTCTTTCTGTATATCAGTTACTTTGCCTTCAAAATATTTATGCTTTAGACTAGATGCCAAGTCCCGTGAAAAGTCAAGAAAGAGTTTCGTGCTTGGTAGCTTCCACAGTCCCACCGAAGGGAGGATCATTCCTTGTAGAGATTTGATATCTGAACATCCTGATTCGTATAATTCATTTTCACGGCCCTGAGATATTGCATATGCCTGCAGGAGTAGAATATCGAAGTTTCATGAGAGGATATGTATAATAATTCAATACAAAACTGAACGAAGATGAAGTTCATACCAGGAAAGCGTAACGATCAAAATAAGAACAATGAGCTATAGCAGGAGATCGAAGAAATGATATGCCTAGTGTATCGAAATTTGTTTCCCAACCTTGTAACCATTTTTCATTCGGATCAACAACCAATACTCGCTTTGATTTTTTTTGGTTCCGTCTGATCCATGACGATGCCCTTCGAATCTGTGTATCTGATAATTTATCAAGCGAGTATTCTTCCTGAATCGATGATAAAGCAGCCAATCCACCCGGACCTGCTCCAACGATGACAACATCAAATATCTGGTTCATTTGTAAAACTAGAAGATTATGGATATGGCCTCACATGTAATATTTTTTAGATTTTCTTCAGTCGTGCATATGGTATTTCTAAGCCTAGTAGGCCATAAAATAGCCAGGAAAAGCTTATTTCGAAACTACCTCATTTTAAAAGGCTTTATATAAAGGGACTCTTAACCTCATATTAGGCTTTTCTTACATAGAAAAATGACATACGTCATGCTTATCTTTATTATTCAACGTGTGTTGGTGAAAACAATGCACCGACACATCAAGTTTTTTAGATCAAAGCAGAAAACAAGAATGTTTCTGTTATTTCATTGGAATGGTTTTTGTTTTTCATCGAAAATTGAAAAGTTCTCCTGCTTTGCTTGCTTCTTTCAATTGATATACAATGAGAGAATCTATGATATCAATATTATTATTGGAACTAATTAAGGAATTTCTTCATGATTTGCTAACTTGAGAAAAATGAAAAAAAGTTGTCAAAGATAGTTCAAAATATTTTTTTGTAATTGAATTCTATTAGGATATTTTTCTTGTAATTTCCATATATCAAATGACTCAAAATGAAGAAAAGGGCAGTAAGGTGATCAACACCATTTGTGAAAGTGAATGTGACACGAGACTAAATGTTTTTGAATAGCTACAGCTAAATGCTAGAATCAAAAAGGAAGAATTTTGTTTTCTCCTAGCAATGATTGATTTTGTGCAGATATTACCACTTTTTTATCTCATAGTTATTTTTATTGCATGCTTTTATTCTAATTTCATTCACAAGTTTCCTCATATTGCAGTAAAATTTTGAGACTTGAATACATGAGAAGAACTTTTTGGTTTAATTGATTCAGAGGGTTTACACACTACTCTGAATTGTACTCAAAAAATGGAAACAAAATTCAAATTTCCATACCTAGAACCATAACTAACATGAGAAGCATGTGATAATTACAAATCTTTTTTCTCAAGAAGCGAAACTGTCGGTAGAGGTTCATATTCTCTATCCAAAGCGATCCAACCATATTTTGGAGGAAGTTCATCATTGTTTTTTATAATATAAATACCAGCTCCACTTGGTCCATCAATCCACCATTTTCCGTCACCCCTATTCCAATAGATGTAGCTATCATTCTGTTCTGATAAAAACCAATGTCGTGAAGGATCTGATAATTGATTCCACATTTGTTGAGTGTCCCAATTCATAGCTTTACAGGTAGAGTCAAAACCTCGTGGAATTCTGTTGTGATTTTGGCTTGTGTACAATCCATTAACAGAATTAAACCCAGCTGACTCAATTGATATTTTCGGGTATGAGCTAGACATAGATAGTGCTGTGGTAGTGCTAGATAATGAGGACGCCTGTCTTAAAAATAACAATAAATATGTCGATTTCATTCCAAATCGTTGTCCTCTTCAAATTAGTTATTTTGTAATTGATGTTACAATTTGAAAGTACTTCTCTGGCCAGCTCATCATTTTTCCTTAGGAGTCATGGCTTTCAGTATGTATATGGAGAAAGATCTTTGGATTGCTATGTAATCTTGCAGAACTTTTGAAGGCAAAAATTGATTGCAATTCGCATCTTCCAGAGGCCGCATTATCTTTTACCAACACTTGTCATCGAGAACTCGGTGTGGATGATATTGAAAAGCTCCGACATTCCCTTTTGAAACCATACGTGATTCTTGTAGTCTTTTACGTGTAATCTGGTACATATCATTTATTTCAAGCAACAAGGCAAATTCGTATATGCTGGGAGATACTCTGTAACATAACACAAGAGTGCATCAAAATATGAAGTTCTTATGCTGGATTTTGACATCCACGGTGGCCGTAATTAGTCAATCTTCTTTGATATCTGCCGGAAGAGCGCCTATGGGCAAACCCGATCTTCCTGAAGGTGTAAGTATGTTTCTTCCAACTTTAATCGTTTCTATTTCAAGATATTCCAATCACTAATCATCAGACTGCACAATTTTTTAAAAACAGTTTTGTCCAAGATCGACAGGAATAGCCACAGCGACTACTGGAGGTACGTGATGAGTAATATCCATCTATTTATGATCACATCTAGTCGATAGAATTGGATATGATGGAACATGTCTCTGTTGGAACGACATATTTTCTCAAATTTTCGTTTTATCGTGTAAAACATAGAATGCATGTGCAGATGGCAGCATAAAGATGGGTGTGTAGGGTCTAAATGTCAATATGAAATGGGGCTCAGTTGGTATCATTATACTTGTCAGGATTGCCAGTGTGTAAGTGAGCCCAAATAAATCATTTTTGGATTCATTTTGAAAAGGTTTTGAATTGAGTAGTATGAGGCAGCAAACAAAGAAGTAAACCTATAAATAGACTGCTATTTTCGACGAATATTTCAGTATTATTTTGTTAAATCTCAATAACCAACAATAGATAGCTTCATTCCAACATTTCTCATGCTAACCCGAGTTTACTTGGTATTAAGGGAACACCTTCTAATGAATTCAGTTAATCTCAACTTGTACATTGCAAAACTTATAGCTCGCATAATCTAAAAATAAAAGAAAAGATCTTCGCAAATTTTCCAAATCGGATACTTAATCATCATCATTCTCCTTCGTCTTCGTTTACCTCTTCAATAGAATTATGACTCTCCTTTATTATAGTTTTTCGAGCATTTCGAGGGTTCATTGGAAACATGCGAGTCTTCGGCAGAAAAAAAGTCTTCCATTCTTCACTTTCTTCGATGGCTACATGTCGCAATGCTTCTACATCACCATTACAATGTATATTTTGAATCTTCATGTTCGATTCCTTCCCATACGATTTTGGTTGAGGGGCCCAAATTGAACTATATTGACGTCGAGACCATTTTGCATTGGGCGTGGGCGCTATCTGGCCAACATTTAATTTAGGAGCTGGATTTAATGTGTATAAAGAAAAGACGCTTGAAGCCAATCCCCTGAAAAAATTATGGGTAGCAATAACCTCCATAGAAGGTCGTTCTGACATTGATCTAGAAAGCAATTTAGTAATCAAATCTTTAGTTTCTGGTTCGAAGACCTTCTTATCTTTTTCATTTTCACCAAAGAAGGAAGAAGAAGAATGGTCCTCCATACGAAAGGTTACAATCTTTTGCATCGTCTCAGCATTAGAATCTTCAAATATGGGGGGTCGCCCAGCAAGGCATTGAAATAAAACACATCCCAATGCCCAAACATCAGCTGCAGGAGTGGGGATATTGCCCAATGCAACCTCAGGTGGAAGATAAGCTGTTGTTCCCTCTATACGACAATCCTCTACCTCGTCGTCTTTATCAGGAGCGTCATCCCTATCTGTTTCATTCTTGAAAGAATTTGCCTCTCTCCAGTCCCCATCTCTTAAATGTTTCCATAAATGTCTTTTCTTTCGTAATCGCCCTTTTGCCTCCTCGCTCACTGCACGACATCCACCAAAGTCTGTTAATTTGATATGCCCACTTTCTGCCAACAAAATATTCTCAGGTTTTAAATCACTGTATACAAATCCTAACTCATGAATGCTATTCAAAGCAGCAACAATCTCCCCAATCACAAATTGAGCTGATTTGTGATCAAGAGACCCATCTCGACGCAGAATTGAGTACAAATCGCCTTTGCTTGCATATTCTAAAATCAAATACGCCCCATCACGAAAACGAAAAGAAGAAATTAATCGTGCTATATTTGGATGAGATAATTCAGACAGAATCGAGATTTCCCTATTGATCGCAAAGGAGTATCCTAATTCATTGATCTTTTGTGTTGAGACCACCTTGACCGCATATTCTGGCCAATGAGAACGAGTTTTGGATTTGAGAATTAATCGCGCATATTTGACAGTGCTGAAAGCTCCTTTACCAATATCTTCATGTCGGAACACCAAATCGTGAAATTTGAGGTTTGGCATTAATACAGGTGATTCCATTACTTGTGCTCTTGCCCAAGAGCTTATTGGATTTCCATCATGATCAATAATATTTCTATCTTCATCATTTGAATGAGGCGTAAGTTTTTGCATATACTCTCGTACCAAGCTAATTCCTTTATTAAAATTTTGTTGACTTTCGCTCTTTAAATCGTTTACCTTTTTCATTTCATCATTCGAAGCAGTCAGTGTTTGTTGGTTCTTTGTAGTAGCATTCAACAGAGGCGATGAAGAGGAAAGAATTTGTTTTTTGAAAGGCCGCACATTATTCTTGGGTGGAAGAGGATTGAAAGTAATAGAAGGATCATTAGTGCTATTATTCTTTTCCTGCAAACCATGGCCTTGCGAACGATTTGACGGTGGAGGCATTAGGAAGGATGGCTTTTTTGACCGAGACCTTTGAAAATTAGAGGAAGAAGATGGAGATACTGCCCATGGAGCTATACCTGTCACCGTCAATGGAGGAGTAGTCAAGGGAGAACTAGTCTTATTGATATTGCTGCGAATGTTTCCATTGGCTGCTGTTGTAGGTGGCTTCCATCCACCCATAGAAGTTTTTAGAGAAGCCATAGAATACGTGGAAGATGTTTGTTTTGTTACAACTGGTGGAATTGCGCGTTGCACTCCAATGGGTATACTATTTGATTTTCTTTTTGCAGTGTCGCTATCATCCTTACTTGTACGAGAGAATCGGTAATCAGCAGAGTGATCGTTATCTTTAGCCTTTCGAAACATAGTATTTGCCGTCAGAACAAATAAATCTTTATCCCAATCCTCTAATTTGTTCAACACTAATTTGACCATTTTATTTACAGTAGGATTCCATGCTAATTCCATTTTGTGCTCCACACGACATAATGCTCTCATGAGGGGAGTGATATGGGTTGGCAGATATTGAGGTTGCTTGACAAGATTGCAAAACACATTAGATTTGAAAAATTCCATTGCGCGTTCGGACGTTCGACTATTGTCTCCCTGTATGTAAGCGCACAATCGTGTCATCAAAGGCGCTAGGAATTGCACTTTAGGGAAGGAGCAAGAATCGAGATTTGCATTGTCAGGTTTAGAAAGTTCTTCCTCTTTGCCTGTGAATACACGACGGTAAACGTTGGAACGAAATTTTGAAACTACTTGTTCTAGAATGGTATTGAATTCATGCAAGAGTAACACAACTTTAGGAGTATTCGCAGCAACACCAGCACCATTGTTGTTAGAATTGTTGTTATATTCCAAAGGCCATATAGAAAGATCCAAGAGTGCCAGAAGTGCTACATCAAGATTTGTGAGCAGTTGAGAGTCCTGAAGAATGAAATGATGTTCGAGTGATTTTTCGGCAGTCAATGATGGCTCATTTGATAGAGTGGGTTTGGTAGCCATCCGTTGACATAATTCAACAATGCATAATACCAAAGGTTCATGATAGAGACTAATCAATGGAGTTTGATCTCTCCATAATATCATTTCATTGGGTTTGTGCAAGGGTAATAAAACTTGATGTAATAATTGATCGTATATTGCATTCTTGCTGGATTCAGATGTAGATATAGCTGGTGACGATGATTTTGTTGATTTATATGGAAGTGGAGAACCACAGATAATACGATAGAGTATCCATAACATCATTTCAATGCCACAGGCGGTTGTATTTTCTATTCCTTTACCTTTACTCATGTTGGTCATACCATGCACACCTTTATTACGTCTATGCTGATAAGTTAATGGGAAAGAATGCAAAAAGGTTCCTATTTTCAACTTCATAAAGCTTCGATTATGATGTAGTTGCATCCTTGCTTTATTGGCATGGCCTTCCATTTGATCTTCCTTACAATGACTGTAGATTTGACCAAGAATATATTCACAAGATTTCAAATGATCGGATAGTATCTGGTCCAATGATGTTGAAATATTATGAATTTGTTTCATGTGTTCCTGTCTATCCTGTATGGAAGCTGATATTGTTGAAGAGCTAGTATTTGTGACTGAATATGAATTGGAGGTAGAAGAAACATGTAAGGTGGAAGAAGTTGTGTTAGATTTGGATGCTTCTGCCTGTGTGGATGAAAATGGAGCTTGATAAAGTGATCGTTGTATCGAACGTATATACAATTCTAGATCAGGTAAGGCATTTATGTATTTCATAAGTGCTTGGACCAGCAATGATATATTGAGTATATTTGAGTTTGTATTATCGTCTTGAGAGTTTTTCTTTTTCAGATTATTCTCATTAGATGATTGGAATAGCAATGATAGATTCAACAGTCTTGGAGGAAAATGAAGAAATTGTTTCAGGATTCGTATACCTCGTAAATCATTTCTCTCGAGTAAATCCAAACTGGGGTTACTCTTTTTTTTAGTTTCATCATTGTCAACAATCTGTGCTGATTCTGTGGTTGATTTTGCATTTGTTGTTTCTGGAGTTAAAGCCTTGACTAGAAGAAGTGCCAAAGATGGATAAAACTCATTTGGATATGGTCCATAGTCCTCTAATGTCAGAATCTCATCAAAATCATTCACAACACTGCTCTCAAAGCTACCATTGACACTTGGTTCCCAGACCACAATATTGTTATCTTTTTCATTTGAGATTAAAGTTTCCAAATACTCGAAATATCCTCCATAATGAGGTCGGGATTTCACCCCTGCATTTTCCAATACTTCGAGAGCAAGGTCGTTTATTTTCTTGGCGTCATCTTTTCTTTTTATTTCATTCATCGTAACATTTATCTTGAATCAACAAGCATTCAAATTCACATTCACATAAACTTTGGGATCTGGTCGTCTCAAAGTGAAAAAAATGATTCAAAAACAGCCTGTTGTCTGAAACAACCTTAGAATGATTTTGACGATCTTGACTATGATGTATGAAAGAATTACCTACACAAGGTAAAGGCTTTTTTCTACGATGAGCTTGCTATGTGTATTGACATTCATAAATTTGCCCGGTTTCGACCGGAATAATCCATGGGCCCGAATGTTTCAAACTTGTTTGTATTCTTTCAATGTAAAAAACTTTAAATTAAAAAAAAAAGGACAAAAAACAACAACTGTTGTAGTGTACGACGTATGTAGGATATTTATTCATAGTATAGTGTAATAACCTCTCACTCTATTTAAATCAATCTGGTTATCACCCTATATCAGGTTATAGAGCCCGTTAATCGCTCGGAGCGAT
>Ga0209092_10003547_pt1 | contig 13501 bp, 5 predicted proteins | sample FraStrMetagenome_FD_187446 | JGI IMG/M metagenome (GOLD analysis project Ga0209092, IMG submission 187446) | Marine eukaryotic phytoplankton communities from Arctic Ocean - Fram Strait ARC3M Metagenome (SPAdes) (version 2) | ecosystem: Environmental > Aquatic > Marine > Oceanic | place: Fram...
CTCATCACCGCAGTCGGGATACTCGATGGCACGTCGCTTCGGAATGACGGTGCTGCACTTGGCTGCGAGCTCAAAGATGACGGAACAACCGATGCAACTAAGGTAGGAAGCACACTCGGATACGAAGAGTCAGCCGCTGATGGCGTGGTAGTAACCTGCATTGATGGAGTATCTGTTATTACTTCGGACGGGATCACACTTGGATTACTGCTCACAGGGAGTGAAGGATTGACAGATGGTGACTCACTTACTGTGGAAGGTAAGGTGCTAGGCAATATGCTAGGAATTACACTTATGTACGTGGAAGGATTTGATGAAGGATTGACTGTATCTGAGCATATGAGAAATCAATTATGTAGACACCTTTCGAAAGATTTTTATACATCTAGATTTATAACATACCTTCATTTGTAGGGTTTTGTGAATATTGTGATATAGTTGTTCTTGACGAAGGTCGCAAAGTAGGTAGAGATGACGGATTATGTGTAGGCCCTAAATGAAAGAAGTAAGTAAATGTTTATGTGAACAAATATGTATATATTTTGTTGTACTACAAGCTTACCGAAAGTTGGCATATAACTTGGGCTCTCTGATGGAAGGGGAATCTGAATAACACTCAAAATCATGGTGTCAGTGGTATTAGAAATCATTATTCCAAGAGAATTGAACATTTCATCCATTTGACCATTTCTCGTGAAATTCATTAGAACATTTTCGATTACAGTTGAAGAATTGTTGAATTCATTCCAATAAGGATAGGTGGAACTCCATGATATATTGTAATTGAAGAAAAGCGTATATAACTCGTCATCCTCTCTTTCCTCGAGTAACCTTGATTTCGTGGCATTAACGCCAAGACTCATCTGGGCTTGTTCACTAAAGGTTGGTAAGACATGCTGTTCAATCATTTGAACACGTGCCTGCACTCTAGACGCCACATTGTCATCGGTCAAGACTGCCGGATTAAGGGTTTCTTTCATAGCTGTTTCAAATTGATCAACTTCTTCGTATGTCAAAAGATCAGAATTATTCCCCCTACTCAAGATTTGGGTAATAGATACTGCACTCAAAAGTTGGATGCTTGAACCGCTTGGTGCGTAGGAAGGCGCAGATGAAGGTGCATGAGTTGACCAAAGATATGAATCATCTTGATTGATAATCCCTTTTTGCACAGGATCGTCTTCCGATATACCACCTAGAGTTCCCGCGAAGTAAAGCGCCAACAGTGCAGCCCCTACACTCATGAATAAAATGGAGAACAGTCGATTTTTGAGCAGTCGTTCCCGAAGAAGATACTTTCCATTTCTAAATTTTTTTGGGATTTTTTCAACAATAGTATTTGTAACAGCCCCATCTCTAATCAATGTCTCAGCCCGAAGATACGCAACGTTAGTCAGGTTGGCGTAGAAATCACGTTCGGCATCAAGGGCAGCTGCCGCTTCAACTTGTGCTAAAGTTCGTCCAGAAACAAAAGATCCTCCTACAGTTCGTCCTCTAATATTGAGCGAGTTACTCTCTTGAAATGTATGACCAAGGCGACTCCGCAACTCTCGTTCCTGTGCTCGCAATCGCTCTTGCTCCTCGTCATCACGTTCCTCGATTTTTACACGTTTTTGACGATGGCGCAATTTTAAATCATCTGGATCTCTCACAGCTTGTCGTGTAGTACCGATAACCAAGTAATATAGCTTATCATCAGGCACCTGTTCATCTTCAAAGAGTGGCATGTAGTCCACTTCTCCTATAATGGCACTAACACGGAGATCTGACCGCCTTATTTCCGAACTAGTATTGAGCGACCGCGTACTGATTGTCCCCATAGTGCATTCATTTTCATCTTCCTCGCTCGTCTTCTCCTCTTCCTCTCCTCCTTCATCTAAACAAATAAGCCCCGAACAATGATTACGGCCGTTCCCATTTATCCCATCTTCGTCATCGTCGTCGCAATCTCCATGCCGAATCACGAACGAAGTAATGTTCTGAACAACCGGAAGATGTTGACCTATACCATTCGGCAGCGTCCTTATCATTTCCTGCTCCTGCTCCTGCTCCTGCTCCTGCCCACTATCATTTTCATTTTCGACCGGATAATCAAAGTATTCAATGGAGTTTAACGAGGTCATCGCACTTGTTGGTGTTGTATGACTGTTCGTATAACCAGAACGGTTGCTCGGTCGACGGCGTCGCAAACGTGTGTTTCGTGTATTTACCATTTTCGACTTCTAATAGGATACGATAAGATAAGATAGGGATCTATGAATGAATGAATGAATGAATGAATGGTTCCGTAGTCGGAGTAGCAAGAGAGGATATTTTTGTGTTGGTTTCTGGAAGGTTGTATGTATTTAAACGAAGTAATAAATATAAAGCCGTTCTGCACACAATAGAATAGAGGCAAGAAATCCTTATTGCGGCAATGGAGTGCTTTTGTTTTTTTATGCAAGGTTGTGTTTGACAACTTTTTCTTTTTAATTAAAGGTAGTCATTTCATGACGTTTTTGGTGTTCGTCGTAATATCTACAGTTCGAAAACGACATCGGGGTTGTGGTAGGAATACAATGGACATAGAGCAATACATGTACTTCGAAGTGGTATCTTTCGTTCATATCCGAGCTTTTATGGAAGATTCTAGCATTTATGTAAAACATGTGTACAGAAGAATTGAGGGTCATTTTTTTATGTGTGCATCGTAGATTGTGGCGGGATAAAAAAACATGTATTCTATACGTGTAGGTGTGAATGTTCTTTTTTGTTCTCACGCTTGCTCCAGTTGAATTGTGTAAGCACTGAATTATTTACAGGTATCATTTTGCATTTGACTTCGACAGTAAGGACTGAACTGAAATCTAACATCAATACATGAAGATAATGTCGTTAATGCAAGAGCAAGGTATAGACAAGGCCAGGAAGATTATTCTGATCCCGGAGTTATGGAGCATTCTGATCCCGGAGTAATGGAGCCAGCTCCGAACTTCAAGCGATGTCAAACATATTTATTCTGAAATCCCAAATGTTGAAATTTTATGACCAACAAACATGTTTTATGTTCAGCCTGGCTTGACTCATATAGCCTTTAAGAAAACTTTTCATGGTCAAACATGAATATGTCCAATCCCGATGACTATGCGTAAATTCTGGAGGCACTGTTTCACTGAATACCTCTATATCAATTCGAAAGAATCAAAGTGCAGTGGAGTGAGGAAGTCCTCATGCCTACAGTCAGACGTACGTTGGTTAAAGTGTTCCCGTATGGAAACCCTGATCGAATCGTCTTGCCCTTTTTCTGTTTGAGCTTGCCTAATTTCAAGGAATTTCACTGAACATTGACTATATAGCTTGTGCAAACATAGCAATCCTAAATGTTGAAATTTTATGACCAACAAACATGTTTTATGTTCATCCTGGCTTGATTCATATGACCTTTAAGAAAACATGAATATGTCCAATCCCGATGACTATGCGTAAATTCTGGAGGCACTATTTCACTGAATACCGGCTACATCATTTCGAAAGAATCAAAGTGCAGTCGAAGCTGCGAATATGGAGTCAGTTTTAGAAAATAGTTCTCAAGAGGGCACGATGAGTGACGATGACGATGATGTGGCAATACCAAGAGGAATGGGGGGCGCAGACGCTTTCAGATTGATTTAGCTATTGAGCTAATTAATCATGCCATCGAGAATGAATGGGAAAATTTTGAAGATGACGCAAAAAGACCGACATGGATGCGTAAAGGAGTACTTGTGCTATGTGATTGCAACAAGTGCTTGTTTTGTAAAACAGGGAAGACAAATGGCATTTATCACAACGTTTTAGTCACTGAATCTAAGAAAACAGGAACATGCTTAGGCAGAAGAAAGAGAAAAAAGAACATCCAATGTACTAAACATAGACAGTTGCTTTCAAACTACACATCCGGACAATAATTGTAGACAGTGTTATAGTGATCACTAGTTCTTACAACAAATGAAAAGAAATTGTAGATTCACTAGAATGGGATTTCCAGCTTGCAAAGAACCCATTTGCGATGAGTGTTGGGATAATGGGTACAAAAATGAGTATCATCGCCCGTAAATTTTGAAATAAATTTCCTGTTCATTGAATATACCTTTTCGTTCTCTTATCTTCATAAAAGTTACCAGTAAAATCGATTAATATTATAGTTCTGGAATTGTTTTTTTGTGAAAAGTAGTTATGTTGATGATATGATATGCGGTGTCTTGATGTTTAGGTGATGAGTTGTAGTTTTTCGATTTCCCCAAAACAGAGATTTTTTAGGTAGCCAAATTCGCACTTCGGCGCAAAAACACGAATTGTATTTTTGGCGAACATCCAGAACATTTTGGTCCGTCCCTTCATAAACAACAAAGAGTCGTTCATCAATGAAATGAATAACTAAAAATACCCAAGCAAGCACTCTTGACTTATAAGATAGTTACAAGGTGTAACAAGGTGTAACAAGGTGTTATAATAGAGGCTGGGAAAGAATATAAGCAAAATTCTAAAAAGGTCATCAAAATTAAGCGATTTTCTATCAAAACTTCCGATATATGGTCACTTCAAGACGCTATATCTCATTATTGAGACCAGCTATCGATTATCTGACACTTCCCTAGTAAAGACGAAGGGTAAAACTCTTACATGACGAGGAGACCGAACACAGATAGGATAGTTTATCGGCCAAAAAGAAGTTGACTATTAGACCTATATTCTCTCGTAGGATTTTACGTAGAGCTCCATGGTGATTATTGAGAAATATTCAGGAATATCTCAACTGCTCCCCAATCATATTCATTACAAATTTACAGAGACACCAAAATCACTTTGCGAGAAGGTTTGTGGTACTTGAAGTAGTAAAATTGGGCTCCTGGAAGTGAAGTTACAATATTTTTGTCAAATGGCTGCACGGTGAAGAAAAGGGTTAAGGCGACTGCTGAAGAATTTATTGCTTAAAGGTTCTTTTCAACACAAAGACTACATCTCAGAAGGTATTTTGAACGGTTGGGAGTTGGGACCATCTCACTATCAAGTAATTGAATATAGTGCTACTTATCCTTCGACATTTCTGGAGATTCACACAATTTTTCTCATTTCCTTTTTGTTGTGATCAAAAGAAAAATGGGTACGTAAAAGCTTTGCAGCTTACTCGGGTCATTCCTCTTTTTTGATGTTCTCAAAGTAAGAGTAGTTCTGGTTTTGGTAGATGGTACAGATGGGCATTCTGTTGATATGGATATGACACGAGATTCCAGGAACAGTCCGGCAGTGTCAATCAACAGACATACCGGATATACCGGACAAATACAGTTAAAAACAACTACTCCTGCTGTCTCGCTTCCCGTTTTTCGAAAAATTTGGAAAATCCCATGCTCTTTTTTCAAATGTCATTTGCCAAGTTTGTAGCTCGATTACTTTGCATTCTGGAATTCCAACGCCTTATTATGACTTTTCCTAGATATTTAAGGTATGTCATCTTAGGGAATTTGGAAAGAATGCGAAAAAATCAAATTTTGAAAGCTTTTTCATCAACGCACAACACCAACACAACACCATTCCAATTTAGCGTCAATCCTCCACCAATTACTACTATCTCTTAAACAATCACCGACATCTCTTATCCCGATCGAATCCAAATACGTTGACTTCGTCCTTTTTCAGCTTTGTTTGAACTTCAAGGGGGAGTAAGGAAAAGCTTACTCAACGATAGTATTTGCAGTTGTACGTTGGCCCTATATCGAGGAATACGTTGTCAATCTGCCCAAATAATGACGTCGTCCATTCCGTCCTCATCGGGGTTAGTGCTATCAGGAACTTCAGAGTATCACAATATCTGTTCGTCATCCGACGCTCCATCATTGGCATGTACAAGTGACGATGGGTCATTCCTTAGCAGTGACTTTTGCGATCCAGATTATTCCATGACTCTGCCGAGTCATGTTCGTATGAACGGAACCCCGCCTCGAACAGCTGTGAGTCCTTTATCGAATCCTACTATTGAGGAAGAAACAGATGGCGATGATGACGATTCAGAACAACAGGTGATTAAAATGTCTTACTGCGGTGACAGTAGTAAGAAGAGGGATGTATCAGATTCTATTGGGGAATCCTGTCTGGACCGCAAGGCATGTGATCCATACGTTTTTGAGCATTCGAACGTAAAGGATTACCATGGCGGAAGGTCGTCATGGGGCTGTCTCGGTGGGATGTATGATCATTTTTCAGATCTGGTCTACGGCGATCCTGAGGAAAGGTCAACAGTAGCAGCTGATCCTGCTGTGAATGTAGTACTTGATACTTCTCCTTCTCAATCCTCTGCTTCCACCGAGTACAATGAAGATGATGTTGGAGTAGATGTTGAAGTACAGATGCGTCCATGCGGCTATAATGACGCTACCGAGATACAAACTAATAATGAAAAGCAAAGTGACGTCTTGGAGTTCATGTTCGATACCATTTCCGTATGTGGCGGAGCTAGTAGTGTCGATTTCACCTCCGCAGGGAAAACAAGTGGTTTATCTCATCGCCGTAAATCAAAAGAGAATCGTATTAGCTGCGGAGGGAGAAGATTTTCACGTGTACGTATCCTGAAGGAAAACTTATCTGTCACATTCGAGACGACGAGGAAAGAAAGCGACGAAGATTTATGCACATTGAAGCATCGGTCGTTTAGCATGAATGATCATATCACCAATTGTGAATCATCAACAGTTGACGAGGGGCCAAATGCAGAAGATTTGTACTATGACAGTGATCCTGAATGTAGACATACTGGTTTTTGGAAGGATGACAGTCTTCGTGATGATTCTGGCGATTCAGTCGATTTTATAGACTCATTATTTGACGACGATGTCGCTATGGAGTTAGTAAAAAACTTTACACATAGAACGCTACAGCTAAAATGGCACCGGCCTGGCATGCCACCCCAAGCAATCGTTGCATGGATAGAACATGGTTCTCGGCTGCAGGATCGCATAGTGCAACCACGACTTGTGTGGAGGAGTGCCTGTCATAACCCCATGCTTATTAGAAGTTTATCGTCATCTCAAAAAATGGCATCACACAAACCTCTGCGTGGTAAAAATGCCGTCGAACTCACACAGCAAGAGTTTTACAGTTTCCAATTGTTGGAGGTATATCGAATTTTGAATGCCAATGCGTCAAAGAAATGTCTCCTTGAACATCCGTTGGCTAAGAGAGATCGTTGCTTTGTTGTTACCACTTCAGAAGAAGAGTCTTACGTATTTGAAGCCACATCAAGAAAGGAGAGAGATGAGTTGATTTACGTGTTGAAGTTGGTAGTTAGTAGATTGGCTTCATTGATTATCATTGGAGACAACGCTGTTTTCCACGAGTTCTTTGATCCGCGCGGATATGTTCCAGGAAACGCACCAAAGCTATTTCCTGTTGAAGCGCATAGAGATACAAGTGTTGGTTTAAATGAACGTAATTAGAATATTAGCTACACATTACATCTTCTACAAAAATCCATACTCGAAAACATTGGTTTCCCAATATCAAATCATGCGTGTCTATGGTTGTTAGAATAAAATTAACGCATTGGGGAATCGAACACCCAGACAACCATGCCACGTCAATATTCTAACTGATATTTACACTTATAAAGTATAAGGTACACAAATATTTGTACCTCCTAACGCCCTCCCTTATTTGGGTGCCTTATCCTACTGCAGACTTTTCCTATCCGGGGCCGGAGCTCACCCCACGCATTTCGCGCAAAGTAGCGGTCCTCACGAACTTTCATCCTATATATTTTTTTATTTCTGGGATATGAACCCAGTACGTTACCATGTTGGAATAAAATTAACGCACTGGGGAATCGAACACTCAGACAACCATGCAACGTCAATGCAACGTCATTATTCTAACTGATATTTACATTTATAAGGTACACAAATATTTGTACCTCCTAACTCCTAACAGCTATCGGTAGATCGTAAACATGAACTTCCTGGTGATGCACGAACAGACATGAGTATTGCTCAGACCAATCAAGAGAAAATTGTACCTAAACTTCCTTTTGGAAAGAATGATGCAGATACGAAAGAACCTCCGTGTTGTATTGACATATGAGTATTGATTAACCCTATAAAGTTCGCACATATAAGTCCTATGGTATAAATGGAATTGATTCGCTTGTAGTTGGTCATTTTGGCGAAGTAAACAAAGGATTCAAGCAATTAATTTGCTCCTTAGCGAAGGTGGCTGCAGAATCACAATAAGCAGGAAACACAACTCCTGCGAGCTCTAGGAGCTTACGCCTTATTCAAGAAACGGTTCAAAGTTGCGCTAGGTTGTATGGCGATAAGGACTCAGACTGAACTAATGATACGTCGGGTACAATTTATACGAACAAAAGAAGCTGCAACTCAGGCAGCATGCGCTGGAAATACCAGAGGATACCATTCAGAATATGGGAACTCATGGTTCAATAACAGGGAAAACGATGACGCGTATTATATGTTTCGATCATATATTAATAACAACTGCTACTACTCCTCTTCCGAACCTGTAACTGATGAAGAGGATGAGTTTTGTAACGGCAAAGTAATTTATACCTGGTACAAGAGTAGAAGTTAATAAAATAAAAGCATACAGTTTAAAAAAAAAAGAGAGTACCGGTACACATTTTCCTTGTACCGTCCACATTTCACAGAACCAGTCAAGTAATGTAAATTTCAAGTATCTGGATTAGACACTTCTTCTCGTCCTACCATACATGAACCCCTCTATGATGCAAATAATGCGACGAAGCCACAGATCGCTATGTCGCCATCGCCTTGTGTTCTTCAGGCATGGAAATGGTTTTAAACGAACAGAACGAAGTGGTACAGCATTTCACAAATATTTCCAAAATGAGCCACCTCGCATGCAACGTTTCTCCACGTCGTCATCACCTACTTCTACAAGGAATGATGACCTGGAATATCTCGATGATGACGAGTTTCATAATCTGTCGACTGAGGATCAACTGGATTATATTAACAAGATGGAAGTTCAAGCGAGAATGGAGGAATTGCAGGCAAATCCACGGCCGTGGGCGAATTTGCTGGGTTATCCATCCCGTGCACGTTGGCGTGTTACGAAAGATTATCCAAAACAACTTATTGGAGAACGTGCGTCCATTTTGAATGAGACACATAGGACATCGAGACAATTTAAAAGGGCAATTAAAGTCATGGTTGAACAACAGCAAAAACTAGCCAAAAAGAGAGAAGTGGAACGCCGTAGGAATGCCATCGGGGACAAAAGATCTCGTCGGCGACGGAAAATAGACTCAAAAGTGCTTGATGAATCCATTGCGTATGGACCCGAGCAAACATTATCGTTCTTATATCATCGAATGCTACCAAATTTTGCTACAACTGAACGTGTTCTTCTCGAAATTAAATCGTTATTGGGCCCATCTTTCAGGCCTAAATCAGTTGTTGATTTTGGATGCGGTTGTGGATCGGCAAGTGCTGCTGCAATGAATATATTTGCAGATCATGAGACCAAATCTACTTCATTAGAGTGGATCCACGGTATTGACCCTTCTACTAGTCAACGAGAAGCGGCGCAAAGATTGTTGAATACAATGAAAATAGATGGTGATTCATTTGATGATGATAGATTACAAGCATTGCGCCATTCTGCCAGATCTCAACTTCCGCGAATAACTACAGCAGAATCATTAGCATTGAAAAGCTCAAAAGGACGAGAAAATGTTGGGACTTTTGATCTTGCGTTGTTTTGTAAGTTAGTGCTTGGTCATTGTTGATGGTGAGCAATCACGATTGAACTTTTTACGTATTTTCAATTTAGGTTATACTGCACAGGACATGACAAGTAATGCATCAATTTTGGCTGCTGCAGCAATACTTTGGGAGAAATTGAATGATGGCGGGGTGTTAGTTGTTATTGAGCCAGGAACTCCCGATGGATTCAATTCCATCAGATCAATTAGAGAAATGCTCCTGGAATGTTGTCCTATATCTAATTCAGTTTACGATGAAAAATGTCATGTAATTGCACCTTGCACGCATAATGGTAAATGTCCGATGGACAGATTTATCAAACATCGAAAAATAAAATCAGAAATTTGGACAGCTAGTGACGGCGACGTCAGTAGAGAAGCAGATAATGCAGAAAATAATTCTTCTTCAAATGAAGAACTAGACTTGTTAAGTGACGACAATGACGATTGTGATGACTTTGATGACGATGTGGCGGATACCTTTAGTCATCCCAACGAAAAAGAGTGGTTCGAAAAAGAATTTGAAACATTGATCATTGAAGGGAAACTTTCCGAAAAAGATGGTTTAATTTGGCGTCCAGAAGAAATTGAAACTTCTTCACGGCGAGTTGACGCTCACACGGAAAAGACGACTGCTTTTGAATCTGGTTTTTGTGGCTTTCCTCAAATGATTCCAGGCGGAAGTAGAACTGGTGAAAAATTCAGTTACGTTGCCCTGCAGAAACGAGTAAAGAAAACCCAAATTTCTTCATACGAAGCGTTCAAGGAAGATGACATGGTGCAATTGCTGAAACATTCTTTCAAAGCAGGAAACCGAGAGGCATTGCTGAAGGAAGCCGACGAAATTGAGGATCGCTTTATCGAGTCAAAGGCGGATCAACTTGGTTTGGAATTGTTACAGGGTGAGAAGAGGCTCGATTGGGGAAGGTTGATCCGTGCACCTTTGAAACGAAAAGGTCATATCATTCTAGACTTCTGCTGTTCTGAAGGAAAAGAAGGTAGCAAAATTGTTAGACATCGCGTGAGTAAAGCAAAAGCTGAAAATTCAGCTCCAGGAATGTTTAGTGCAGCCAGAAAGAGTAGATGGGGTGGATTCTGGCCAAATTTAAGTAGATCCGATTTCAAGGAATGAAAATGTAAACTCTAGCAAATTAGTTATTTTCATTTTTGACGAAGTTTTACGAGTAACGACCTCTGACCAATACATTCAATATCGCTGTACATTACGATAAGTCAGAACCAGGAAGAGAAAGAAGTAACAAGTTTTTGGTATCTGTGCGTTTTCTTGCAATTTCATTTCTCTCATAACGTAGATTTTGTTACATGTGCACTATTTAGTAATATAAATATTTAGTTGTTAGGTATTACGCTAATTTTCATCTCGTACATTGATATACTCAGTACATCGTTGATCAGACGTGTTAAAGGCTTATTTTGTGTACACTCGGATGCACTCTATCTTCTATCATCAAACACAAACCTTGGAGAATAGAAATCATGTCTTTTTGGGCAGCAACTTAAAATTTAGAATCTATCTCTTTAGGCATCATTTTATATGATGTAATTAATTGCCGTACTGCTGCCATTTCGCGCGAGCACTTTCAAAGTGCGACGTAACCTTTTCCGTAAGAAGTCGATCCTTCTTGTTCATTTTTTCTTAGTTGATGAAATACCTCCCGAAGAATTGCATTCATTATCCTGTTTCTCCGATGCGTTTTCCCTAACTGGCAAACATGGGTCAAAATCTAACAAATCGTCAATTTTACCGCAAAGGTAAAGAATATTATTAAAGGTGTCATTTTCTTCGGCAGATTTATCATTGGCAGCAATACAAGATTCTGTAAGCACACTCTTCGGAGACTCGTGTGGAGGCACTTTTCGTGTAGACGACCTTTCCTTAACGCTTTTTCGACTGGATCGTTTTTCCGTTTTATCGGTTTTACTTTCTTCATCCAACACACGAACGACAATATTCTCGTTAATGGCCCTAGGTTCCATGTCTCCTATACTCTTAGACGCATTAAGTTTATTCCGCCTGCGCCTCCCTCTCGACTTTGACTTTTCCTTTTTCGCACTCTTCTTACCGATCGATCCCTTAAGTAACGGCGAACCTTGCCTGACCGAAACACGCACTTCTTCTACATCCGAATCAAAATTAGTTTCAAGCTGCGACCAGAATGCATAGGACTGCATTGCAGACCTGGCCCTTCGTGTGGAATACGCATGAGACGTCATAGCCAATTGCATCACTTCCTTATCCACTTCATATTGATACGCCCTACGATTGATTCTGTTGGTCGATACGAATGATGGAGCCCTGAATGTTCTACAGGGCAATTGGACTGATGACAGAAATTCTGTTTGAGTGGTTCCAGCCGTCCCAGCAGTTCCTATGGTATCAACAGATTTTTCAGAGGAGTCATCATCACATTCACCGAAACATTGTTGTTGCTGTTGCTGCATTCTTTCCCGATCTGCCGAAATACGAGCATCGATGTTATTACGACGACGCATGGTACAGATATTTATACAGAGTGACTCTTAATAGCTAGCAATCTAATAGTTCCACTGAGAAGAGATTTTCCACTCTAAGAGGTAATGAAATGTTTCCGAATTTTGTAGTAGGAACGGTCCGTCCGGAAGATAGATGTTCGATGTGTTTTGACAAGTATGAGCACAACTGATTTATGTGATAATTTGCGTTAATGCACTTTTTCCACATATGTACAGGTAAAGATGGACAGGTGAGAAGGGCTGCTTTTTTTCATATGCTCGTTTCAGGTAAATTTGTACGGATATGCACTAAGGGTGCCTTCCCTATATCTCGACAAATTAATTTTTTTAATGAAAAAATTACCGGTACATGAATAAATACATGTACAACCTCTCCAACACACATCGCACATGAATGTATTTTTGGCAGCCAGATTGGATAAACTTTGCTGTACTTACGTGTACCGCGCGTACTCCGCCGGTCGTAGAGCAGTAGGATGATAAGTACCCTTTGTTCAGATGAAACTGCTGTCTAATCACTATACCATGTCCAAAGCAACTGTACATACAGATTGCAATGGTATAGGATGATAAATGTTAATACAAGCCTAATAGAAGTAGATGTAGGCTGATACAATGTAGGATGCTCATGAAGAGCCATCAATAGTATGTTTAGGTTATCGTAGTATTGAAACTAGATGTAAAAAGTATCAAAACATTAGAATGTAAAACCTCCGGGAGAATCCGGGTAAGATTCCCTCCCGACGCCACCTGCCGTCAGGACTAGATTAGCCACCACAGTGAAACTAATCCAAGATGATTCTGGTTTCTACAAGCTGGACGAACCGGATTCTGGGACGAATCTGGGAAGAAGTGCTACACTTATTTTGAAACACGTCCCATTTTCCGGGGGACTTCCCGTCCCATCCAGCAAAGTGCTCGACCCATTTTGGAACGGATGGTCGGCTGGATGACGCACTCGCACTCGAACCTCCGAGCAACTTCAACTTTTATAAAAAATAATAGAATATCCGACTACACCACCATCCTTTGCAGCAATATCTAACAATCAACGACTACACTTCAGTACAACAGATCATCCTGTTTTATTTAGTTCAATTATCAACAATGACAACAACGAGAGCGACGTAAGAAGCAATAGCAATGTCAACGAGGAGGTGGATGAAGACAGCAGCAGCAGCAGTTGCAGCAGCAACAACAACAACAACAACAACAACAACAACAACAACAACA
>Ga0209092_10003548_pt1 | contig 13500 bp, 10 predicted proteins | sample FraStrMetagenome_FD_187446 | JGI IMG/M metagenome (GOLD analysis project Ga0209092, IMG submission 187446) | Marine eukaryotic phytoplankton communities from Arctic Ocean - Fram Strait ARC3M Metagenome (SPAdes) (version 2) | ecosystem: Environmental > Aquatic > Marine > Oceanic | place: Fram...
TTACTGGTAACGTTTGATATTGATACCAGTACACCAAAATTTCAAAATATTTCCATTCCCAATATTTCCATTCAAGTTGCAAGTATAGTTGCAAATACAACAAAATGTTTTATAAATACCGCAATCAGTAATATATCATACAATCCTAGAATTGTTATATCAACCGCACCCGGAACATTAGATGGTTTAACTGGTGCCGCGCTAACTGGTATAAATCAACAGGCAGTCGTTTCTCCACAAACGTATAATTTTAATGTAAAGGTAATAGACAATCAATACATTATTGAATACATAGAAGATTTGCAAGTAGAAACAATTGTCCGGCGATTTGGATCACTTGTAACAGATATTAGTTTTCAAGCATATGAGGGAGACACGTATATATTTGATACAAGTCATATAAGCAATCAAAATCATGTTTTGTCGTTTTTTACAAATTCAACTATAATAGGTAACAACCAAATTACAAGCGAAGATACAGTGGTATACGACATAAATATAAACCAAGGCAGCAGCGGGTCTACCGTAACATTATATGTGCCTTCTTATCAATCGTTTACTAATATTTATATATCTGACTTTCCATCTGGTGAAAATCAACAAAACAAACTAAGTGGATTGTGTCGATTAAACATATTGTCCAATCCAACAGATATAAGTTTGGGTACCTTTAATTTTACGCGATTGATAGGCGATGGAACTAGTGTCATGTCGTTGATTCCGGCATTAGACAGCAATAACATTCCGATACAAGGTATTAATACACTTGATTTTGACTTGGATACTGCCAACACGGACGCAACCCGTGTATTGGAATTGTTTTCAGGGGAGAAAGCACCAATACCTCAAATAATTGTAAATTCGATTTATTTGTCGAAACCTACCAATGTAAAATTTACAGTGTCTAACAAAAACTTTATAACAGTTACTTGGGAATTAAATGGAGGAACAATATATCCATTTGCCAACCCCCGGGAAGGTCGGTTTACAATTGACGTGTATTACAATATATACAGAGAAGATGTGGATGCAAACAATATAGCATTAATAGGTACCAGTCTGTTAAATACATTTATAGATCGAGACACAATTAATTTTAACAATTATAATTACTACATTGAATCCGTTGCAACATGGGAAGGATTTACGATGACATCGGAGCGAAGTGAGGAATTGTTTGTGTTTGTTTGTGAAAACAATCGTTTTCCAGATGGTCGATGGAACAATTCATTTTCCAATCCAAAACTATATAAAGAATTATCTACTTGTTCAAACAGAAACAGTATAACTACTAATTTATATCCTAATTCTTGGTCTTTAAGTAAAAAACAAATATATGCTCGTTTGTCAAATTTACCAATTAGCAAGCGATAAATAAAGTTAATAAGTTAATACAGGTACGATTCGTATAGTAAAAAAATAACTGGTATATAAAAAATCATATAATTCATATGATATGATTTTTTAATTATAATAATCAGTTTATAATTAGAATACTATTTATTCTAATATTTCAAGGTCATTGATGTTCCAATATTCACTTGCACCATTGGGCATTGGTCTGCGAATTATAAATGGTATTTTATGTTTCATCAATTCTTCGTGTGCTATAGTCAGTCCGTCTATCATATTACTATCTACTGCTATAAATGGTTCTGAACCACTATTGATTTGTTGAGCCCGAATACCAATGATTTTTGCCTTTTCATATTTTGTTAAAATAGGAATTGTTTTGTGGAAAGGGTCAATAATACTGCCATTTTTATCTTTTACAACATTAGACAATGTTTGAAGTTCTTCTTCTGATATCTGTATAACTTCTGGATGATAGTCGATTAATATATTTTTTTCAGTGTACCCTTCTAATTTCTGAAGATCGATGTCGTCTTCATCCTCACTCTCTTCATCACTTTCATCTGGATAATCTTCTTCTTCATCTAATTCCACATTTTCTTCTACAGATTCCCCCACCTTGTGTTCTCCATCGTCGAACGGTTCTGATTCCGGTGGATTGTCTTCTGGTTTATTTGTATCTTCGGGTTTTGTAATCCCGAAAAAATCAGTTACTACTTTTGCGTTCATTATGTATTAATAATATACTTAATTTTAATTGGTAAAAAATATATTAATATTATTATAAATCAATTTTACTCATTTTTCCAAACTGTATCGCACAAACAACACAAATACATGTATTTCATATCCAAGTCATCGTATCGAATCGTAACTATTTTTGTATCATGTCCTTCTTCTTTGTTGCAAATACAATCGTTGTTGGGACACTTTATATTTTTAACCTCTGGTAAAGTAGGGTCTAGTTTTGTATATTCATTTACAATATCTTTGTAATTTTCTTGTTTTTTATTGATGTAACTTTTTGATACACAAATTAATGATTTATCTACTACTAAATCTGTATCTTCAAAATTACATTGTCGGCAATAATATACTAAATTATTTAATTGGTTTACATCGCTACCATCTCCGCCACTCAGCCTTATATAGTACATATTGTTACACTTAATACAGAAATGCATGTTGTATATATAACAACATATATATTTATATATTGTTTTCAATTTTATCATAAAATCTATAAATGATTCAAAAAACGGTTGAATTGGGTTAATAGTTCGCCTTTTTTAACACAACACAACGTTATACCATATACCCTTGAATTCAACTTTTTCGATTCAGTTTTTAAAAGAAACTTGTCAATAGTTTTAATATCATCGCGAATACTTTCTTGCTTTGATTTGATATATTCAATAATTTCGCTTTTAAATTTTAAAAACATAACAGAACATACCCTTTTATTTAATACATCCAACAAAGCAACTTTAATACTAGAATATCGTATGATATTATTGTAACTTTTAAAAGAAGAATTGTTTTCTGTTAAACCAGGTTCATTTAATAATGGTTTATTATGGAACAGTGTTGTTAATGTTAATAAAATACTGGATATAGTTTGACACGATGACCATTGAGGTCCGCTCCAGGTGTTTAAGATGGAAACACAAACTTTTCCAGTTCTGTATAAATTAGGATTAAACCTAACACGGTCCCCATTGGTCAAGTATGTAACCTTTGGTGGAGAAAAAGGATAGTCGTTTGGATAATTAAATTCAAAGAAATACATTCCGTGACTGTAAATGGTTTCTTCTGCTCCTATAATTAACGCATACCCTTTTTTGATATTATCTATATCATGAATATAGTATATACCTTGGTTTGTTAATGGATTTTTGCTTATGTAAATTACATCTTTTAATAGTCGTTTTTCTCCTAGTGTTAATGACATATCGTTATATAGATAATAGTAAAGCATTTAAGTTTATTGGATTAATATATTAATTAACAATAATGTTTCTTATAGTTTAACAGGCATTATTATAGTATTTTAAAATTTATTCTTATTTTTAAAACAAGAGCGGATGAAATTGATTTAATTTATAAAAAATTTAATATTTCTAGATTATACAAAAATGTCCTCTTTAGGTGAATTCTTAAAAAACCACAAGGCTGAAAAGGGAGGGTCATACACTCACACCAGAATTGGTGATAAAAAATCAAATATATATGCAGGGTCTTATAATATTCCACATACAAAAACCAAACTGTTTCAAAAGTTATATGTTAACCATACATTTAAACAAAATAAACCGGAATATCTTACAGAAGCACAAGACAGAGAAAATGGAGGTCCAATTCTAATTGACTTTGATTTTAGGTATTCTACTGAAATAACAGAGAGACAACATTCTGACGAGCATGTATATGATATTGTAGATTTGTATGTTGAAAAACTTCGTTTGTTGTGCAACATTGACAAAAAAATGTTTAATGTTTATATATTTGAAAAACCGGATATCGTTCCAAAAGATGATCTGGTAAAAGATGGAATTCATATGATTATGGGTGTTCATTTAAGTCACGATAAACAAATGTTACTTAGAAAGCATGTATTGGAGTGTATTGGTAGTCAAATATTAGACGATTTGGAACTACAAAACACTGCCGACAACGTATTGGACGAAGCAATTACATGTGGTCGAAACAATTGGATGATGTATGGTTCTCGAAAACCAAATAATGAATCATACAAGTTAACTTATTATTACAAAGTAAGCACTGACAAAGACGACTATACTCTTGAAGAACAGGACGTTAATAATATAAAACCAGTTAAAGCAGTAAGGATATTTAGTCCTCGTTATTTGGACTGGCCTAAAGCACACTTAAAACCAGAATACGAAGAAGAATTAAAGTCAATGAAATCATCGTCTGGTGGTAGTAGAAAGGGTAGAATACAACAGTTAGGAGCAACTATGATTGACGTCCCTGCGTCGCTTACCAACTATACTTCTCGTGAAAATTTAGAAGCAATTGTGGTTGATAGAAATTCATTAAATCAAGTAATGGAAATAACACATGCCTTTCTCGACAAGAACCACCCCGATATAAAGGAAATACACGACTATACGATGGCGCTACCAGAAAGATATTATACTGAATACTCGTATTGGGTCAACGTCGCAATGGCATTGAAGGCAACCAATCAACTATTACTTACTACGTTTATATACTTTTCGAGTCAATGGGAGAGATTCGATTTTGGTAATATAAGTGAAATACTAGATAAATGGGATAGCATTGGATTTACTAGTGGAAAAAAACTAACTCATTTAAGTATTCGTTATTGGTGTCAATTGGACAATAAAGCAGAATATGACAGAATACGTAGCAATTCCACAGATGTTTATATCAAACGAACCTTAATGGGTGGACCGCAAAATGCGGGGGCGGACTACGATATGGCGGTTTTAGCAAAACACTTATATAAAGACCAGTTTCGTTGTGTGTCTATTAAGAAAAACATATGGTTTACGTATCAAGGTAATAAATGGCATGAGTGCGATTCAGGAAGCGATTTAAGGAAAAACTTGTCTAGTCATTTGGCGAAGATATATATTAGTAAAGAAAGAGAGTGTATGATGAAAATACGTGATTTGGGAAAAGATATTACTGAAGGACAGCAGAAACAGTTGTCTACTGAAGCAGCCACGTATTGTAATGTAGCGTGGAAATTAAAGGGATGCACTCCAAAAAACAACATCATGACAGAGTGCAAGCATATGTTTTATGACAACCAACTACTAAGTAAATTAGACACCAACGAAATGCTTTTGTGTTTTAACAATGGAGTCTATGATTTTGATATGGACGAGTTTAGAAAGGGGTTGCCAGAGGATTATATATCACTCAGTACCAAGATAAATTATGTTAAGGTAGACCGCGAAAACCCAAAACACAAAAAAGCAATGGAAGAAATCGAAGACTTTATGGCAAAATTATTTCCCGATCCTAAATTAAGGGATTACATGTGGGAACATGCTGCTTCATCTTTAACCGGAAACAACTTAAATCAAACCTTTAATATTTATACTGGAATTGGCAGTAATGGTAAGTCTATGTTTGTAAAATTGATGGAAAAAGCATTGGGTGATTTAAAAGGAACTGTTCCTATCTCATTAATTACTAAAAAAAGACAAGACATCGGGTCATCATCTTCTGAAGTTGCGTGTTTAAAAGGATTACGGTATGCATGTATGAATGAACCTAGTAAGGGAGACAAGATCAATGAAGGTATTTTAAAAGAAATAACAGGGGGAGACCCAATACAAGCCAGACAGTTGTATTCTGAAAGTATTACATTTATTCCACAATTTAAACTGGTGTGCTGTACCAATCACTTGTTTGAAATTAAAGCACAGGATGATGGAACATGGCGTCGTATTCGTCAAGTCCCGTTTGAATCTAGGTTTGTAGGTAATCCATCTAATAATCCTCAAGACAAAGAGTTTAAAAAAGACAAAACATTGGAAAAGAAACTAACTTCATGGGCACCTATCTTTATGGGAATGTTGATTGAAATCGCGCGTAAAAATAAAGGACATGTTCAGGATTGTTCAAAGGTTATGGAAGCAAGCAACAGTTACAGACAGCGAAGTGACTTCTTAACAAAGTACGTAAAGGAGTGTATTAAGCGAACAAACGACCCCAATGATACGTTATCAAAGAAGGAAGTTAAGCTTAGTTTTAAAGAATGGTATGAAAGTAGTTTTGATGACAAGTTACCTCCTCTACAAGATCTATATGACAAGTTGGATACACTATGTGGTAAGTATAAACTAAGAAAGTGGGTTGGAGTCAAAATTATATACGATTATGATTACCCCGATGAAATGGAAACATAATAAACCAATATATTGATAATTTATAATATTAATACTATAATTTTTTATAGTATTAATTAACTTATATCTTAATTTGATGTAATATAGTAAAGAAATCCAATCAATCCAACGGTTCCTGTCGCAATAATAGTATAAAGGGTGTCGATAAAGTGATACCGTTTGGCGTAAAGCATAATTAATTTAACAAATGGTTTCAATACAAATGGTATAATAGAAAAAACAAGTAAAACCAAATATCCAGTTTGTTCGATTTCATAATGTTTGTTGTAAATAAAAAATACAACCAAACTAACAAATACAATCCAATAAATTGTATTTAATACATCTATCGTATTGCGATATGTATCGCTTTTTTTATCATAAAACGTTGCGTGACGGTAATCTACCATTCCCTTCCGTATATTTTCGCGAGTTCCCTTATCGAGCAATTCGCCTGTATTGGCTATTTTTTCATTGATTTTTGAATTGTAACTTTGTTGTTGTACACGTTCTTCTATCATTTTACGATGAATATAATCATCATTTATTAAATTATCTATTTCTTGATTGTATTTACATGCTTTAACGTTGTTGTCGTCGGATGGTTCGCATCTTTGAAACGCATCGGTGTTTGTATCCCAATCGCATTTATCATCGCTGTCTAAACTCATACCTTCTACTGTTTTATTAAACAGTTTGGTTAATCCAATCGTATCAAAAAATCCAACACTAGACAATTCCTCTGCTTCTTCTTCATTTTGATTGGAATAATTCGCAAAAGATTCAAATGCCTTTTTCCTTTCTTCACGTTTAATGTCTAAATAATATTCCATACCACATCGTGTTCTATCTGTATCATCGTTTAAATTGCAACCGCCTTCCTGATAATATTGCATTTCTACCTTCTTAATACGTTCTGGTAAACTGTCAAACTCATTTTTTAATGTATAATATTTGTCTTTTTTTTCTTGTATTTTTGATTGTTGAACTACCTTATCAATATTACTAATCATTGTTTTCTTATACATTCATTAGAATAAAAATAACATTAACTTTGTAATTTATGTTATTTGTGGAATATAATTATACCTTTTAGTTAGTTTATAAAACTATAATGATGTCCATTTAAATTATCTTCGCTTCCATTTACAAATGATTCGCATATTAAGCTTTTAAACAAACCAGATTTAGATTTTAGATTATCTTCGTTTCCACCTCCAACATTTGTATTAAACCTATCGCCATACGATTGGTCGAATTTATCATAATCAAATTTGTTTCTTCGCAAGTTAAACAAAACTTCATACCCTACATTAAAGATCATAATAGCAACTATTATGATAATCACCCCAAAATAAACGGTATCGGGTATCGCTGATATTTTTTGCCTGGTAAACAAAATTAAACTAATAATAAACAAACTAACAAAGATAATTTTAAATATGAAAATATGTGCCGAATAACGGTCGTATTCCCATTCACTTGATTCAACTATACGTCGTTTATTTTGCTTTTCTTGTTTTATGTTTCTAATATGATCACTTAAGTTTTTGGTTTCTTTTGTAAATATTTTTATGGATGTTTTTTTATCTGCTAAATTTTGTTGTGTATCATAACGTGTTTGGGTTAATTTGTCGGAATAATCATTCGACGTATTTTCTATTTTTGTTTCTATCGTTTTTAATTCAGAACACTTATCACTACTACTGTTGTCAGCACACTCTGTCGCCTTAAGACTGCTGACATATTCATGTAATTGTGTAAATGGATTTCCATTTGTATCAGACATTATATATATAATCATTATAATTTATTCGTATAAATAGTAGGTTATTGATTGTAAATAGTTAATAGTTTATCATTCGCTGCTTGCCAACATTGCAACTGTTATTCCTGCTGCTACAACCAATCCAGTCCAAATACCATATTCAATATTTTTACTTGGAGTTTTTGATTTCATATCTTCTAAAAATGCATTTATGGTTGCATTGTTTTTTTTAGAATAAGACATATTGTTAATTAAATCATACAATATTTTATTTTTTTCCATTATGTTTTCCTGTATTTTTTGTGATGTTTTCGTGTATGTAGACTCTGGAGCGTTGCCATTATAATCAATAAGTATATCTCTTTGGGGCGAATGTTTAGAAGTCAAATCATTTAATTTGTTTTCCAGAGGGAATGCTTGAGATGCTCTGTAATTAATATTATCAATATATTCTTCTTTGGCATTTTCATAACGTATTAAATTATTATTCCTTATCTCACATTTGTAACAACCATCATTTCCATTAACCATTTTATTATTAATATCACTAACAGATTTATAATCGGAACATTGTTTTTTGCACGCATTAGAAAATCCTTCTACTGCTTTGTTGCTTTTAAACAAAAACTGTTTTCGTTTGGTTTCTTCTTCAGTGCTTTTACGCATGTCTTCTGATAAATACCTTCCTTTTTTGGTTCCATTACATACAATTTTATTATTACTAACGCTACAATCTTTGCGATTATAATTATTCATTCCATCGTTACATGCTTGTGTTAATTTGTAAAGAGAATAATCTTTATAATATGTTCCATCAATATCTTCATTCGTATTTGTTTTAAACATGGTACAATTACCAACTTGGTGGTCTTCCACATTTTTACCTTCCAATTCATCAGGATATCTATACGTTTCCGTCCATTCGCATGCTTCCCATTTGGCTGGAATAGTTATCTGTTTCCCTTGTTTAATTATTCCTTTTTTATAGCGCTGAACGTTTTTGCATCGTGTTCCACAATATCCGTGCCAATAATACGGTACACATACTCTAATACCCCATCTTGAAAAACATTTTCTTCTTCTTTTCCAACAATAATAAGAAGAACACACTCGTTCTTTATGAGTTGGTATATCACCATACGTATGAGGTGGACTCCATTTTTTATAACTTGCTTTTATTTCATTGTTACTTGTTTTTGGAATGGTTTTGATATATTCTTTTTTCCATTTGTCGTATGGAACTGAAAACGTTTTGTTTTTTTTCAATGATATATCTCCAGCAGCATTTGCCTGGTTTTTTATTTCGCATCCTAAATAACAAGCATTTCGTTCTTGTTCGGAATATTGTTGATCACAAAAACTGTTACATTTGCTAAATGCGTCATCGGCATGTTCTGTATTTTTTTTTACAATACTACTGTATAATACAGGTGCTTTTTTATCGATATCTTTTAAAGGTTCTGCTCTCTGCGTGTTTCCTTCTATAACAGTGTTACTTATGTGATTGTGTTTCATAAAAGAAATCCCTTGTTTGGTAGTCATTTTATTATATATATAAATTTATAATATAATTTAATTACATTGTAAATTATTCTTTATTTGCCATAATTTTTACGATTAAAAATATCAAAGCAATAGATGATATACCAAAAAAACCATACTGCAGTTGTAACATCGTGATGCCTTTTAAAATCTCACTATGTGATAGATTTAAAGCGTTTACTTTATCAGTATAATATTTGCTTTTTTTAACCATTTCATTGTAATCCATAAATTGTTTGCTTAGTTTAATAGTTTCCTTGTTTTTTTTAAATTGTAATCCAGATGTGTCCGTTTGTTGCTCCATTTGTTGTGCCTGTAAATCTCGAAGTTTGCGAGTGGACTCCATAATTTGGGCGTAAAGCAATTGTTCTTCTGAATCTAGTTCATACAATGGACATTGGTCATCGTTGACAGGGTCAATTATACCCTCGATAAATCCAGTTATTCTTTTTTCAATAGTAGGTGCTGTTTTTGGGCAAGTTGTACTGAAATTAACATGACGTGGTTTAAATGTACTATCTCCAATACTATTGACATATTTGTAGTAATTGTTGTTTTGATTTACGAAATAAGTCACTCCATCTACCACAACATTACGACCGTTGTTTGTCACGTCTATTTTGCTATTGTTATTTATTTTTTCGTTTAATACTAATTGCTTTTGCTGTTCTACTTTGATTTTGTCGCCGATGGTGACTGGTTCGCATCCACTAAATGCAAACAAACCAGTAGAACTATCACAGGTTACCCCTGCTGGTTTATTTTCATCTATTGTACAACTGGCCCCATCCAATACATGAGAATCATTTGATGGAATCAAAAACCTAGCATATTTTGGATCATTTCGGTCGTTAATGGTACACCCCATTCCTTCAATTAGTTTGGGTTTAAACAAGTATTTCATTTTATTTTTAACAAATTCATCTCCTTGATTTAAATTATGTTTGTCTGATTTAATATCCAATACATTGTTTAAAAGATGTTTAATTGGGGTCATATAAATACAATACAGAAGTTTATTTTTGTGTAATATTTATTAAGGTTTGCTAATTTATTAAGGTTTGCTAATTTATTAAGGTTTGCTAATTTATTAAGGTTTGCTAATTATATTGTATTGGTTTATTGTTTGCCTTTCATTAATCGAATCGCATAATATCCCATAAATCCTATTCCTAACATCGTTAATGCTGTATTTTCTTCGTATATGTTTTGTTTTAATTCTGTCCCGGCATGTAATTTTCCAGATGTTTCTTGTAGTCGTTCTTCCATTTCTTCTAAATCTTCTAGTGTTTTTGATTGATTTAATGTTATGTTTGATAATTTATCAATATTGCTTTTGTTGGTGCCTATATTTGTGAGTAGTTTATTTTTAAATGTCGTAATATTATCCTTAGATGACTGTAGATTTTCACCATTTATCAATGCTACGTGATAATTACATATCAACTCTTTTTTTTTATTTATGTTATCTTCGCCTTCTTTATCATAATTTACATTTGTATTGCTCATTTATATATAACCAATAATTTATAAATCAATACAATAAAAAATAGGTGTATTATTACTTATTGTATTTAAGAATATGTGATGTTTTTATTGTAAACAAAATCGGTAATATTTGCTTGTTATAGAAGTTGGACTAGAGCGGGTGATTTCACATAATTCACCTGGTCTTATTCCTATTGCTTGTGCTACAGGGTCAAATCTACTTATTTCAGGCATTTCTGAGTCACGAGTAATATTATATTTTTCGTATATGTCTTTCTTTTCTTTGTCACTCAATACTCTATGCGGCGGTACATTTACATGATTTAATATGTTAAACAAATACTGCTTCATGTAATAGATGTTAATAAATTGACCATCATTGATAAATAACATTTTCATTAATTTCACCAACGTATCATTTGGTTTATGTTTCGTAAATATAATAAGTTCGTCGTCTTTTTCTAAAATTTCTTCGTTTATAAATATATCTTCAACATACGCACAAACATTACTATAGTTAAGTTTTTTTTGAATATGATATTTAACATAAATCTTTTTACCACTGTTTTTATGACTTAAAAGTAAATCCAATTGTTCATTGGTATACATTGCTTGTATTTCATTAATACTAAAATCATTCCATTCTTCTATATTATACCCCCTCGTTTCTAATAATTCAAGAAGGTTTTTTCTTGATTTATAAATGTTGGAGATGGTTAAACTGTTTTCTTTTACGGTAGTCATTATCTAAAATATATAGATATTTATTTATATATTTTAAGTTGTTCAATTTTATGTATTAAATGTCTATTTTAATTCCTTTTTTAACACCACTGGTATCTCCATCATTTTCTTCTTCGCCCCCTTTATCTCCATTGATATCATCTACCGTTAATATTTCTAAATCTTTATTGTCTAATTCTCCTTCATTTACAATTGTAATCTTTGGTTTGATGTCTTCTCCATATATATCTTCTTCGTCATCGTATCCTTCGTCGTCATCGGAACTTTCATACTCTTCTTGTTCAAGTATATTGGTTTGAACCGGTGCATTAATTGTTGGAGCAATTGATTCTGGAGTGGTGGGGGTCAATCCTTTTCCCGGACTAAATGGGTCGTAACTTGGTGATTTTGGCGAATCGGGTTGAGTTTCGCTTGTATCGACAGTTATACCAGATTCCTGCATTTTTTCTATTTTTGTTATATCACTTACATACTTAAATTCCCCACTATCGTTATCTTCCAATTGTATTTTATATTTAGTAGCATCGTCCTTTTGCTCTATTATTTCAACCACTTTAAACGTATATTCTTTACCAAAGATTGTATTAAATTCGTCTACCTTAACGATGTCTCCTTTCTTAATAGTTTTATCACCAATAGTAAGTGTATTTATAAATACTTGGGCAGGTATATTATTGTTTAATCCCAATCCGAATCCAACTCCAGAATCCATAGGCATTTTCATCATTTCATCACCCCATTCTCCATCGTTGCCTATATCGACAATAGTTGTATTTTTTATTAATGCTGGAGATTCCTTTTCCACTAATATAGTAGTTTCTTTAAAAAAGTTGTTTTTTTCAGATGCTAATATTTGCTTTTTGTTTTCGTTTGCGATTTCATTAAGATCGTTGAATTTGGTTAAACGGACAACGTTATCACTTTCTTGTAGGGTAGTTAATGCGTCTACATTATCTTCTGTAATAATTCTCATTTGAACATTCATCGCTTGTAATTCTTGCATCAATAATTTAAAAGCATACGGAACCCTTACAATACTGAAATCTTTACCAAATTTGCTTACATTTTTAATATTAATTTCATTGTTAATGTTAGTGACAAATTTCACAGGACCGTCTACAAATGGACTTAAAAATAAGTTGTTTTGTTCGTTGTAAATCGCAATGGTTCCGCTTTTATTACATATTGCCATATAAAATTCATCACCGCGCACCATCATGGATTCATTGAGGAAGTAGTTAAGACCATGCGCAATAACACAATCACGGTCCATCTCTCCTACACGTAATCCTCCATTGTTTGCTCGTCCTTGAACGGTTTGACGCGTCATTACTGTTCGTGGTCCCGTTGCTCTATAGTTGATTTTATCCTTGGGCATATGTTTCAATCGTAAGTAATACGTTGGTCCAAAATAAATTTCGGTTTCCAATTGTTCACCAGTCATTCCGTTGTAGAGTATTTCATTTCCTGATGAATGATATCCGGATTCAACCAATGCTTTGCCAAATAATTCATGTTTAGGACCTTTTTGCATAAAAGCAGTACAATTACCATATCCACCGTATATGGCTGCTGTTTTACTTGTGATGGTTTCTACTAAATGCCCAATTGTCATACGACTAGGCATTGCATGGGGGTTTACAATAATATCAGGACGAATTCCATTCGCTGTGGTAGGCATGTCTTGTTCATCCAATATGATACCGATAGTTCCCTTTT